>Ga0307505_10000209_pt1 | contig 71163 bp, 60 predicted proteins | sample 23_S_MG_FD_202183 | JGI IMG/M metagenome (GOLD analysis project Ga0307505, IMG submission 202183) | Soil microbial communities from Populus trichocarpa stands in riparian zone in the Pacific Northwest, United States - 23_S | ecosystem: Environmental > Terrestrial > Soil > Riparian zone > Trees... | reverse complement strand
CTCCACCCAGCAGCGTGCCTACGATCTTCTCAGGTCGATCCAAGTGTAGCCAGAAGCCTGCACGCACTTTCGGCGCTATCTCTCACACTCTTCGGAAGATAGTCTCACCAGACGCCAGGAACTTCAGTTTAGCGTTGCCTGGGGGTTGCGAGTTGCGGGTGGCGAGTTGCGGGTGGCCAGGCATGGTGTTGGGCGGCGCCCCATCCGCCCAGGTCCCTCTCGCTCGACGCTTCCAAGAAACTTCCAATGTTTGCAGGGTCAGAATGCACACTGATTCGGAGGCTGCATCGCCCCCCTCATCCGGCCGTTGGCCACCTTCTCCCCCCAAGCAGCCGGGGAGAAGACTCTCGATGGAACACTCTCGCGAGGAACCACTCCTCCTCGCGAAGCACACACACCGAGAGCCTTCTCCCCTCCGCAGAGGGGAAAAGGTGCCGAAGGCGGATGAGGGGTCTCCCTCTTGGCAGGTACGCAGCCTTCTGTTTCTTGCTCTCAGTCGCGCCGCCCGCGGCGTGGGCCGGCTCGGGATGACAGTCATTCATCGACAGGCCACAGGCTACTCGCAACTCGCAACTCGCTACGCAACCCGATCACGTCTTGAGCTCGGCGAGCTTGCGCCTCAGAGAACGGGACCGTTTGGCGTCGGGGGCGCGGGAGAAGGCTTCCTCCTCGTAGAGCGCCACCAGCGGCGCGAGCTCCTCGGCGGCTTCGGGGCGCTGCTCCTGCAGTTGGCGGATCGCTTCCTCCACCGTCATGGCCGGCTTCACCTGCACTCCCTGGGCGGCCAGAACCTCGGCCACGAAATCGAAGGAGCGGCGGCGCCGGCGCCGGATGAGCAACACCACCAAACCCACGGCGACCACCACGGCCATCGCCGCTCCCACAGTTTCCCGTGAGAACGTAAAGGTCATGGACCTGACCCGTCCGCGTAGGGCGGTCACCGTCTCGCCGGCCCACGTGATTGCATCGGTGAAGAGCTCGATCTGGTCACCCAGACCGTACGTGAGGACGTAGCGGTCCCAGAAGAAGGTCAGTGAATCGCCGAGCGCGGCCAGGTAGACCATCAGCGGATTGGTTTTCGCGGCACCCGGACGGAGCGACGCGGGCGTGGCATCGAAGGTGATCCACCGCGTGCCGTCCCACACCTCCGTCCAGGCGTGCGCATCCTCGCGGCGGATCGCGTAATAGCCCGTGAGCGGGTTCAGTTGCCCACCGTAGAACCCTCCCGCGATCCGCGCCGGCACATCCACGGCGTTGAGCAGCGCGACCATCCCCGCGGCGAAGTACTCGCAGTGACCGCCACGGTCGAAGAGGAGAAAGCGCTCCAGGGACTTCGGGAGCGACGTGGCGTCATTGGGGATGTAGCGGAAGTTGCGGAGCATGAACTGCTCGATGAGCGCGGCCTTGCCGGCCACGCTCTGCTCTTCGCCGACGATGGTATGGGCCAGCGTCTCCACGGCGGGCGAGATCGGATAGCCGCTCATCCCGATGGGAAAGCGGGCTCGCAACGAGCGCTGCAGAAGCGGCTGCGGCTCGGTGGACAATCGCAGATCCAGCGTGAGGGGTCCGTCGTCGTAGGTGTAGTAGGTCTCCGGGGCCGCGCCCTCGTAGAGAGTCTGGATGCCGCGGACCTGGTACGTGCCCGGTGGAAGGAAGACCTTCCCCTTCATGGTCCGCAGCTCCATGGTCGCACCGTGCTCGTATCCGCCGAGGCGGGCGACATAGTGGGTGCCCGAGCGCGAAGGGACCTGCCGGAGCCCGCGCAGGTTCTGCCGCCACTCCCCTTCGTCATAGCGGTCGTAGATCATTCCTCTGAGTCGCACGGGCGTGAAGTACGGGCGCGCCTCCTCGTCGATCCACACGCGCGCCACGATGGTCGCGTCCTGCGGCGTGGATCGCTGCCGGTTGAGATTGATCGTGTCGGTCAGCGCGGTGGAGGCTCCGGCCAAAGGTCCGGAGAACCCGCGCACCAGCGGATTGCGGAGACGCGGCAGCAGGGGAAAGAGCAGCGCGCCGAGGAGGAGCGCGCCGATGAGATAGAACCCGGCCGCACGGGCCGTGGGCGGCTCACCGTACTCGTGCCCAAGCACGGTGGCCGTCTCCTGGTGGCTCAGGTACATGAGCTGCCGGAAGACGAAGAACGCAAACACGAACACGAACGGCACGATGGTGAGGTGCGTGGACGTGGCCAGGCTGGCGATGAAGATCAGCGCGGTGGTGAGAATGCGCTGGGCGTGGTTGCTGCGATGCACGGACTCGATGGGCTGATACGCGGCGATGAACAACACCAGGTGCGTGGACGCCGCGATGGCACTCCGCGAGATGGCCACGGCGTCGACGACGTAGAACGGCACATAGGCAATGGCCAGCCAGCGCATGATGTGCGCCGGAATGAGCTCCGGTCCGCGACCGAACACCACGCGAAGCACGATGGCCGTCATGGCCAGGTGAAAGAGCGACAGGGAGAACGTCGAGATCGCGTCCGTGAAGTACAGCGGCACGGCCGCGAACATGGCCAGCAGCAGCGTCTCCAGCTCTCGGGCTCTTCTCGTCATCGGTCAGCTCACCTCGAGCTCGCCCCGCGCGACGACGGGGAATCTCCGCCAGCGCCGCCAGGCATGAGCCCGGAAGCAGGCACAGGAACACTCGTCTTTGTGGGGGATGAGCTCGCACAAGAGAACACCACCGTGTTCCGCTCCACGATCTGATGCATGGGCTCGCGCGTGGCCTCGAGGAGAGCGAGGGCGCGGAACAGAGGGGTTGCCGACTGATTCTCGCGCGTCCGCTGGGTGGTGCGCGACAGGGACAGCGACACGTCCAGGTCGCGTTGCACGGCAAAGAAGACGAACGTGGCCGCCGCGGAGACCATCTCCTCGAAGGCCTCGTCCGGCACGCCTTTCGGTTGATACGGGTCGACCAGCACATGCACGGCGGCGGAGATCTCGGCGTCGGGCTGCTTCATGATCCAGCGGCCCAGGCTCGCGGATTTTTTCCAGTGCACGTGCCGCAGCGAGTCGCCCCGCACGTACTCCCGAAAGGAGTGGATATCGCTGCCGGCGCCGGGTCGATTGGCGGAGCTCTCGTCCCCCACCAGCGCCTGAAACTGTTGAGCCGCGTCTTCCTCGCCGAGGAGCCGCGGATAGACCAGCACTTCGTTCTGAACATGCAGGCGCCGCTTCTTGAGAAAGAATCCGAAGGGATAGCGCGTGTACGAGTCCACCGAGTGGACGTGTGCGAGTCCGCGTTTGAGAAAGAGAAACGAGGCCGCCGTCTCGACCGTGCTGCGGCGCGGGATCTGCGCCAGCAGCACCGGCTCCGCCAATGCCTCCGAGGTGATCACGACATCGCGGACATTCCAGATCCGCGAGTCGTTCCGGATGCGCAGCGTGCCGCGCGCCGCGCGACCGGCCCACACCTCGTCCATCCCACCGATCTCCGCGCGCAGCCACTTGAGGCCACCCTTCGAGGCAATGCCGGACAGGAGCAGCGAGCCGAGCATCAAGGCCACGCCGATGTACAACGCGTTGTTGCCCGTGTTCACCGCCGCGACGGCCAGCACGATGGTGGCCGCGAGGTACGTCGTGCCGATCTTCGTGAAACGGACGACGCCGTTGAACTCGAAGGCCGCGGAGCTCATCGCGGCACGGCGATCTCGTTGATGATTCGTTGGATGAACCGTGCTTCCGGGGAGACCTCGCCACGTTGCAGGCGGCGGTCCTTCATCACGATGCGATGCGAGAGCACCGGACCGGCCAGACGTTTGACATCTTCCGGAATCACGAAGTCCCTGCCGCTGACCATGGCCAGGGCCTGGCAAACCTTGAAGTACGTGAGCGCGCCGCGCGTCGACACACCCAGCGCCACCTCGGCGTGCGAACGCGTCGTCTGCACGATGGTCATCAAGTACTCGACCAGCGTCTCGCTGACATGCACCGTGCCCACCTGCCGCTGCAGGTCGCGCACTTCCTCGACATCCAGCACCGGCATCAGATGATCCAGAGCATCCTGCGCTCCGCCGGCGCGAAGCAGCTTCTTCTCGTCACTCGCGTTCGGATAACCGATGGTGAGCTTCATGAGAAAGCGGTCCATCTGCGACTCCGGCAGCGGATACGTCCCCACATGCTCGATCGGGTTCTGTGTGGCGATCACGAGGAACGGATCGGGCAGCGCCATGTGCCGCTTCTCGATGGTCACCGTCCCCTCGCTCATGGCCTCGAGCAACGCCGACTGAGACTTCGGCGTGGCCCGGTTGATCTCATCCGCCAGCAGGACGTTCGTGAAGACCGGGCCGGACACGAACTCGAACTCCTGCAGATCCTGGTTGTAGATCGTCACGCCGACGATGTCCGCCGGGAGAAGGTCGCTGGTGAACTGAATGCGCTGAAACTCCAGCGAGAGCGAGCGCGCCAGCGCATGCGCGAGCGTGGTCTTGCCGACGCCCGGAACGTCTTCGAGGAGGATGTGTCCTTTGGCCAGCAAGGCGGCGATGCAGAACTGCACGACCTCCGCCTTGCCGCGGATGACCCGCTCCACGTTCTCCTGCAGTGCGGCGATTCTCTCGAGGGAGCGAGTGGCCGTGACCGGTTCAGTGCTCATTGGCTGTCTTCTCTACGCGCGCGGTCCAACAGAGGTTCCCCGGGGAGCATTCTCGGATGCCGTCAACCCAACGATGCATTGGCCTGTCATCCTGAGCGGGTGGCGGAGTGGGGGGCGAAGGATCCCCTGCCGACGGAGCGAGTGTCGTGCATCGGCAGGAGATCCTTCGCACCCACCCACCACCCGCTCAGGATGACAGGAGGTTTGCGTCGCCTACAACTTCTTGTAGTCCGGACCACCACCACCCTCGGGAGGAACCCAGGTAATGACCTGGTACGGGTCCATGATGTCGCAGGTCTTGCAGTGGAAGCAGTTCGTGAAGTTGAGGAACGGGACCTTGCCGCGGCCGTCGGCCGTCGGCTGCGGCTCGTACACCTGCGCGGGGCAGAAGTGGAAGCAGGGGTTGCCGTACTCCTCGGTGCAGCGCGTGATGCAGACTTCCGTGTCCGCGATGAGCAGGTGAGCCGGCTGGTTCTCCTCGTGGATCACGCCGCCGTTGTAGACGTTCGTGACCTTGTCGAACGTGTATTGGCCGTCGTACTTGATCTTCTCCGGCGGATGCGGATCGTCGGAGCCCAGGTAACGCTTGATGCGCACCATGCTCTCGTGGCCGGCGTGGCCCTCGAGTTTGTCGACGACACCGAAGCCGCGACCGCCCGTGACGATGCCCACGCCGGCGTTGAAGAGCCCCGCGAGCTGGCCGTACTCGAAGCCCTGATGGAAGTTGCGCTGCTTCCAAAGCTCTTCCTTGGCCCAGGACGCTTCGAAGAGGGAGTCATACTCCTGTAGCTGCGTCGCCGAGGTGTTCTCGCCGAGGAGCGCCTGGAAGGCGGTCTCCGCGGCCAGAATGCCCGACTTGATGGCCAAGTGAATGCCTTTGAGCCGCGCGCCGTTGAGGAAGCCGCCGGAGTCGCCGAGGATCAGGAAGCCCTCGCCATAGAGCTTCGGCATGGCCAGATAGCCTCCCTCGGGGATGGCCTTCGCGCCGGCCGAGATCATCTTTCCGCCGCGCAGGATCTCCTGAATTGAAGGATGGAGCTTGAGGCGCTGCAGCTCGTTGTGCGGGTCGAGCGTGGGGTTCTTGTAATCGAGGCCGACCACCAGGCCGATGTCAACGATGCGGTCCTTCATGCCGTAGAGGAAAGCGCCGCCGAAGGTGTCGCTGTCGAGGGGAAAGCCCAGAGTGTGAATGACGTTGCCGGCCGGGAAGCGGTCGTCGGGGAGCTGCCAGAGCTCCTTCACGCCGACGGAGTAGACCTGCGGGAGCTTTCCCTCATCGAGATTGAAGATGCCGGTGAGTTGCTTGGCCAACGTGCCGCGGGGACCTTCCGCGAGGAGGGTCAGCTTGGCGCGCACGTCGACGCCGGGCTCGAAGTTGGGCTTGGCCTCGCCATGCTTGTCGATTCCCTTGTCGCCCGTACGCACGCCCACGACGCGGCCATCCTCGACCAGGATGCGCGAGGCGGCGAACTCGGGGAACAGATCCACGCCCATGTCGCCGACGATCGGCGCCAGCCAGCGAACCATTTCGCCGAGGGAGATCACGGAGTTGCCGTGATTCTGGAGCGGCGGCGGCATGATCGGCGCGGCGACCTTGTGCTGTTCGGTGAGGAACCAGAAGGAATCGCTGGTGACCGGCGACTCGATGGGACAGCCACGCTCCAGCCAATCGGGCATCAATTCCGCGATTCCACGCGGATCCATGACCGCGCCGGAGATCCCGTGCGACCCGATCTCCTTGCCCTTCTCGAGCAGCGCGATCGACACACCTTCGAGTTTCTTCTCCGCACCGGATTCATTGTGCGTGCGGATCAGTTGCGCGAGCTTGTAGGCGGCGGCGAGACCGGCCGGTCCCGCTCCGACGATGACGACGTCGACGTCCAGGGTCTCGCGCTCGATTCCAGGAAGTTCAGCCATGCAGGATGCTCCTCAATTGCGCGGCATGATACTCGGAGTCGGCGAGCCGAGGCCCTCACGCGCCACTCCGAAATTGGTATCCTGCCCGGAGATGCAGCACATCGTGGTGCAACTCATCGGTCTCTTCGTCTCCTGTCTCGCGATCTCCTTCGTCGCGACCGGCATCGTCAAGAGGAGCAGCGAGCACATTGGCTTCGTGGATGTGCCGGATGAGAGGAAGCGCCATCGGGACGCCACGCCCCGGCTGGGCGGTCTGGCCATCATCTTCGGCTTCGGATTTCCCCTGCTGCTCCTGGCCGCCAACGAGAGCGCGGCCGTCCTCGTGACCAGGAACGTCGCCTACCTGTTCGCGGTACTGGCCGCAGGCTCGCTCGTCATCGGCCTGGGTGTGTACGACGACCTGATCGGCGCCAACGCCCCGAAGAAATTCGTCGTCCAGTTCGCGGCGGCCATCATCCTGGTGTTCTTCGGATTCCGGTTCGACTCCATCTCCCTGGCTGGCCAGCTCTTCGAGCTGGGCTTCCTCGGCTCGATCGCCTCGATCTTCTGGATCGTCGGCGTGATGAACGCCGTGAACTTCATCGACGGCATGGACTCTCTGGCCACGGTCGTTTCCGTGACCATCGCCGCGGCCTTCTCGGTCATCGCCTACCTGCGCGCCGATGCCTTCTCGCTGGTCATCATGATCGCCCTGACGGGCAGCCTGGCCGGCTTCTATCCGTGGAACAAGCCTCCCGCGAAGATCTTCATGGGCGACACGGGAAGCCTGTTCATCGGCTTGCTCCTGGCGGCCTGCTCCATCGCCCGGCCCAGCAAGTCGCCGACGGCTCTTTTGATCGTGGGCCCGATGCTGGCGCTGTCGCTCCCGGTGCTGGACACCCTCATCGTCATGAAACAGCGCTTCGGCGGCACGTCGGTGCCTTTCGCGCAACGCCTGACCCGCGTCTTCACTGCGGACCGGAGGCACATCCACCACATCCTGGTGGCCCGGTACGGCACGGATGCCAAGGCCATCTTCTGGATCTGGATGGTGACGCTGCTCTTCGGTTTTGCCGCCGTGCTCACCGTCGTGCAATCGCTCAAGTGGATCGGCTATGGCATGGGCGCGGGAGCGTTGCTGCTGATGATTCTTCTCCGTTACGGAGGCGGACGATCGAGCCCGCAAGCGCTCGACCCCCGGACCCTCGACGACCCGGCGCTGCCGACGGCGCGAAAGCTCTGAATGTGCGGCATCACCGCCATCCTCGCGTACGGCCGCAGCGCGCCGAGCGTCGACGCCCGAGAGCTCGAGGCCATCACCGAGAGCATGCGTCCGCGCGGGCCCGATGCCGGCGGCACATGGATCTCGGAGGACGGTCGCGTGGGACTGGGCAGCCGCAGGCTGGCCATCATCGATCTCAGCGATGAAGGCACGCAGCCGATGTTCGATGTCGAGCGCGAACTGGTCATCGCCTTCAACGGCGAGATCTACAACCACCGCGAATTGAAAGCGTCGCTCGAACGGGGCGGTGCGCGGTTTCACTCGCAGACGGACACGGAAGTGCTGCTGCAGCTCTACCGGCGCGACGGGATGAACATGCTCGGCCTGCTGCGGGGCATGTACGCGTTCACGATCTGGGATCGCCGCGAGCGGCGCATGCTGGTCGCGCGCGATCCGTATGGACTCAAGCCGTTGTACTTCAGCGACGACGGAGCCACGATCCGCTTCGCCTCCGAGGTGAAGGCGCTGCTGGCCGGCGGTGCGGTGTCCAGGGCGATCGATCCCGCCGGTGCCGCGGGCTTCTTTCTGACGGGCTCGGTCCCGGAGCCGTTCACGATCCGCAGGGGCGTACGTCTCATGGAGGCGGGCACCGCGTTTTTCGTCGATGAAGATCGCGGACGAGGCGAGACGACCACGCACTTCTCGGTGGCGTCGGTGTTCCGGCGTGGAGAGACGCAGCGAGGCGTCATCGGTCTCACCAAGCCGGAGATCGCCTTCCAGGAACGCCTTCAGGAATCGGTCATTCATCACCTGCACGCCGACGTGCCGGTGGGAGTGTTCCTTTCGGCAGGCATCGACTCTTCGGCGCTGACCGCCATCGCTGCGTCCTGCGCCCCGGATCGGCTGCGCACGTTCACGCTCGCCTTCGAGGAGTTCCGCGGCCACGAGGGAGACGAGGCCCCACTCGCCGAACGTTTCGCGCGCCTGACCGGGACGCTGCACACCACACGCACCGTGACCCGCGACGAGTTCCGCGGCGACCTGCCGGCCATCCTGCGGGCCATGGATCAGCCGACCATCGACGGCGTGAACACCTGGTTCATCAGCAAGGCCGTGCACGAGGCCGGAGTGAAAGTCGCGCTGTCCGGGGTCGGCGGCGACGAGCTGTTCGGAGGCTACCCTTCGTTTCAAAGCGTTCCGAGGGTGATGCGACTGGCGCGATCGCCTTTCGCGCGCCTGATCCCGCTCGTCAAACGTCATCCGAAGGCGAGGCTGATCCGCACGATGGGACGTACCTGGACCGGCGCATACCTGCTGCAGCGGGGACTCTTTCTCGCGCACGAGTTGCCCGGCCTCCTCGGCACCGCCGAGGCGGAAGAAGGCGTGGAGCGCCTGGCCCTGGCGAGTCTCGTCGAGAAGGCCATGACCCCCGATCCTGGCACTCCCTTCGGGCGCATCGCCACGCTGGAGTCCTCCCTGTACATGCGCAATCAACTTCTGCGGGACGCGGATTGGGCGAGCATGGCTCACTCGGTGGAGGTGCGCACGCCGTTCGTCGACGCGGCCCTGCTCCGCCAGATCGCGCCGCTGCTCATCGACCACGGGCGGACCTGCAAAGACATGCTCGCGGCCCGTCTGCCCGATTGGTTGCGCAACCGCCCGAAGACCGGCTTCTTCGTGCCCATGCGCGACTGGATGGATCTTCCGCCGGACGGAACGTCCACGCGCATGAGAAGCTGGGCGCGCATGGTCTACGAGGCGGTGCCACGTTGAGCAGCGAAGACCCGCGCCGGTTCTTCGATTCCGCCGACGCGGCGCGGTGGGGCCGCGGCGAGATGCCGCAGCAGGGCGAGATCACACGCACCTGGATCGAGCGCGCGAACGCCCACGGCCGCGCCATCGAGCTCGGCTGCGGCATGGGAAGCCTGGCCGATGCCGCATCGCCTTATGTGGGGATCGACCTGGCCTTCGTCCCGCTCCGGCAACTGCGAGGAAGAGGCGTGCAGGCATACATGGAGACGCTGCCCTTCCGCGACGGCACCTTCGACCTCGTGTTCACCTGGGCCGCCCTCGAGCATGTCCCGCAACCGGAGCTCGTGCTGCCCGAGATCGCGCGCGTGCTACGACCCGGCGGCGTGGCCCTGCTCGCGCCGGCCTGGCATTGCCGCCCCTGGGCCGCGGACGGTCTCGAGTTTCGACCCTACTCCGCTCTGACCTTGGGACAGAAGATCCGCAAGGCGCTCATCCCGTTTCGCAACGCGATCTTATGGCGCTCGTTATTCGAGCTGCCGCGCCGGCTCTCCCGCGAGCTCCGCGCGCGAGGCGGTCCGATGCGTTTCGAGTACCACCGCCTCACCCCCAATCTGCTCGAGTACGTCGGCACCGACTGCGACGCCTTCACCAGCATGGACCCCCAAGCCATGGCGCTCTACTTCTCCACCCGAGGCTGGGAAGTGCTGAGCCACCCCACGCTCCGCGACCGAATGTTGTCGCGAAGCGAGCCCGTGGTCGTGAGGAAGCCCCTCGGCTGACGGGACTTCTGGGACGAATGGGACTTCTGGGACGAATGAGACGAATGGGACGTATGGGACGAATGGGAGCTATGAGTGTTTGTCATCCCGAGCATCGAGCGAGGGACGCTGGGTGGGTGGGGCACGAGGCACATGATTGGCGCCCCGCCCGCCCAGGTCCCTCGCTCGACGCTCGGGATGACAGGCCCACGCACTCTCCCATTCGTCCCATTCGTCCCATAAGTCCCAGAAGTCCCATTCGTCCCATAAGTCCCATTCGTCCCAGAAGTCCCATCCAACCCCAGAAACCCCAGCGATCCCTATAATCGCGACCGTGTGTGGCATCGCGGGATTCTGGAGCTTCACGGGCGGCCGGCCCTCGGAGATGCGCGAACTGGTAGGGCGCATGGCTTCCAGCCTGAGCCACCGCGGTCCGGATGACGCGGGCGTTTGGGCTCATCGCGAGTCGGGCGCAGCGCTGGGATTTCAACGGCTGGCCATCGTCGACCTCACCCCGGCCGGCGCGCAACCGATGACCTCCGCCAGTGGCCGCTACGTCGTCGTCTTCAACGGCGAGATCTACAACTTCCAGCGACTACGTGCGCGACTCGAAAGCGAGGGCACCTCGCCGGAGTGGCGTGGGCATTCGGATACGGAGGTGCTCCTGGCCTGTATCGAGGCGTGGGGACTCGACCTCGCGGTGCGCGAGCTCATCGGAATGTTCGCATTCGCGCTATGGGATGAGCGCGCACAGACCCTCTCGCTGGTGCGCGATCGCGCAGGCGTCAAGCCTCTCTCCTACTCGCTCACTCCCCGCTCGCTTCTCTTCGGGTCGGAGCTGCCTTCGCTCCTCGCGCATCCCGACTTCGACCGGGCCCTCGACGCGGACGCGGCAGCGCTGTATGGCCGCTACCGATATGTGCCCGCGCCCTGGTCGATCTATCGCGGCACGAAGAAGCTGCGCCCCGGACACATTCTCACGGTCAACGCGAGCGGTGGGGAAAATGCACGACCGTACTGGAACTCTGTCGAAGTCGCGGAGCGCTGTGCCGCCCAACGGTTCGAAGGGACAGACGCCGAGGCCGTGTCCGCACTCGAGGAGTTGCTGTCCGACTCCGTGGCGCTGCGCATGATTGCCGACGTCCCGTTGGGCGTGTTCCTCTCCGGCGGAGTCGACTCGAGCCTCATCGCCGCGCTCATGCGGCGCAACGCCTCCGGTCCGATCCACACCTTCACCATCGGCTTCGAAGACTCGCGTTACGACGAATCACACTATGGTCGCGAAGTGGCTCGACTGCTGGGCTCCCAGCACGAGGAGATGACCATCAGCTCTGCCGAAGCGCTTGCGCTCGTCCCCGAGATGCCGCGGATCTACGACGAGCCCTTCGCCGATTCGTCCAGCCTGCCCACCTATCTCGTGTCCCGCCTGGCTCGGCGCTTCGCCACGGTGGCGTTGTCCGGCGACGGCGGCGACGAGCTCTTCGCCGGCTATCACCACCACTACCTCGGGCGCCGCCTGCAACGCCGCGTGCGCTCCGTGCCGCGCTTCGCGCGCGGCGCGGCCGGCCGTCTGCTCCGAACGATTCCGCGCACGCGGTCCCTCGGCAAGGCTCTCGTCGAGAACGATCCCCTGACGAGCTATCGCCGGACGATGCTCCTGGGCGGCGAGTACCTCGTCCGGCAGCCACCCTCGCTCCACTCCCCGCTGCCTCGACTCGGCGACGCGACCGAGCTCGTGGCCTTCGCCGACTTCTCGACCTACCTGCCGGACGACATCCTCGTGAAAGTCGATCGCGCCAGCATGGCCGTCAGTCTCGAGGCACGCACGCCGTTTCTCGACCATCGCGTCATCGAGCTGGCCTGGTCGCTCCCGATCGGCATGAAGATTCGCGACGATCGCGGCAAGTGGATCGCCCGGGAAGTGCTCAAGCGGCACCTTCCCGCGACGCTGGTCGATCGTGAGAAGCAAGGCTTCGGAGTGCCCATCGCGGAATGGCTTCGCGAGCCCCTGCGCGACTGGGCCGAATCCCTGCTCACGGAAGTCGACGACTCCGTCTTCGACGCCGAAGTCACGCGCAGACTCTGGCGAGAACACCTGGCCGGTGAAGATCGCGCCGCCGCGATCTGGACCGTCGTGATGTACGAGGCGTGGCGAAAGCGCGCATGAGAGTGCTCCTCCTTTGCACCGACTCCTACGGCGGCCACGGAGGCATCGCCCTCTACAACCGCGACCTCGCGGAAGCGCTCGCGGCGCGGGAAGACGTCGAGGAAGTGATCGTCATCCCCCGTGTGATGCGCTTCGAGCCGGGCCCGATTCCTCCGAAGATCACATTCGTTCCCGATGCCGCGAAAGGGCCTCTGCAGTACATGCGCGCGGTGGCGCGGGCGCGGAGCAAACGGCGGGACGTCGTGATCTGCGGACATGTGAACCTGCTGCCGGTCGCATGCGCGCTGTCGCCCCGTCCCCTGCTTTTCGTCTATGGCATCGAAGCGTGGAAACGACCCAACAGTCCAATCGCCAACCGGCTGCTGCACCGCGCCGGAGCCGTCGTGTCGATCAGCGAGATCACCCGCGACCGGCTCGTGGCCTGGTCCGGCTACAAGGGCCCCACGCACATCCTGCCCAACGCCATCCACGCAGAGCAGTACGGCATCCGCGCGAAGAATCCAGAGCTCGTCACGCGCTACGCCCTGGAGGGCAAACGAGTCCTGCTGACGGTCGGCCGTCTGGCCGCGGAGGAGCGGTATAAAGGCTTCGACGAGATCATCGAAATCCTGGGCAGGCTTCCCGAGGACGTCGTGTACCTAATCGCAGGCGGCGGAAACGATCTCCTCCGCCTGCAGCGCAAAGCCGTGAACTGCGGCGTCGAGACCAGAGTGGCCTTCACGGGACTCTTCCCCGACCACGAGAAACAGGATCTCTACGCCCTGGCGGACGTCTACGTCATGCCCAGCCGAGGGGAAGGCTTCGGCTACGTCTTCCTCGAGGCTCTGGCGTCCGGCGCGCCGGTGATCGGGAGCAAGCACGACGGAGGGCGCGAAGCGCTGCTCGATGGCCGGCTCGGCCTCCTTGTCGACCCCGCCAACCCGGCGGAGATCGAGGCCGCGATCCGCGAAGTGCTCGCGCGGCCATCGCGAGAGATCCCGGAAGGATTGGAGCACTTCTCGTTCGAACGGTTTCAGGAGCGGCTGGCAAAGGTGATGGACGCTGGTTGAGCTTCTTCCATGCGGAATGCCGGTTATGCCGGTCGGCTCCTGAACCGATGCCCAGTGAGACCGGAGGCGCTCTGCGGTCTCGCCGCAACCGCCGCAGCCACAACGTGCTGCCGTCCCGCAGGCCGTCACCGAGACCTACGATGACCTCGAGCGTCCGGGTGTCCCCGAAGTCTGCCAGAGGGCTGAAGTCCGTAAGCGCAGCATGGCTCACCGTGGCCCCGGTGAACCTCCGTCAATGTGCCCGCGCCCAGTCCAAGACCCTGCAGCGATCGCTGCACTTCTGCCCGCCGCGGATCTCGGGTGCTGCGACCCGACGTGTTCCGGTTAACGTTAACGCAGAACGGGGCACGCCGAGTGCCTTGGAAGTTTGATTACCGAACCTCAAGACGACATTCGACCGTCAACGTAGCATCGACGTACGTGTCGTTCTCCTTAGCCGGTGCATACCGGCGCTGCATCAGCGAATGAACAACCGCTTCCCTCAGCTGCTTGTTGTCCGTGCCACCGATAACCGATGCACGTACAGGATTGCCGTCCGCACCAATCCCTATCTCAAGGTAAAGGCGCTTCGCTTCGACCTCGCCCGGATACATCGCTCTGAGCTCTTCCGTATCGATACAAGTGCTCTCAAGTAGTTGCGGGACCGTCGAGTAGTACGTGTTGCTCTTGTCGTCCCAGCGACTCAGGATTCGGCGTGCAAGCATCGAGATCTGGGAGCCATCCGGTTCCTTACCGCGAACCTGCTCCAGCTGTGCCTTTGATTCCGCTGTTTTGCTTCGCGCGATCTGCAGCACTTGCTCGAAGGACATCTCCGCATGCTCCGTGCTGCTCATCATCGGACTCGATCTCTTGGTTTCCACCGAAGCCGATCTCGGCGCGCTACGCGTTGACGTCGGGTGCCCACACGCGTATGCGCTGATACTCGTCAGCACTACCGCAGCCGTTGCTCTCCACATGACTTTACTTCCCTCCAAAATGCTTCAGACACGCCTTTTCGCCCAAATATGGGAAGAATTCGTTAAACTGCGTGATTTGAGTATGGCTCCAACTCATGTCCCATTGCCGCGTGTCCGTGAAGTGGAGGAATTCGTGGAAGTTAATGCAGTAGTTTACGCACGGGTCTTTGGAATACTCGTTGTCGAAGACGTACTCCTTCGGATCCACTGGATAGTTCGAACAGAGGCCATTACTACATATGGTCGGCGAGATTGTCATCGCGACCACTGTGCCAGCCGGCATCTTACCTTGCAGCAATCGATCGATCTGATAGTCGACGCTATCGGTCGCCTTTTGGATCGCCTGCTGTGAACAGCACTTCTTGTCCGGAAGTGGACCAGTCATGGATGGTAGGTTCGGAGGTATCTCAAACATGTTGAACGCCTTCAGGCCGCGAGGATCGCTCCAGCGCTGTGGATTCCCGTTCGAATAGTCGTAAGGGTGAAACGGAGCGTTGTATTGATCCGGATCACTTTGCGTGTACCGCCCCCACTCCGCCCGGTACCATCTGAAGATGTTGTATGAGATGCCGCCGTCGTCTTCCTGACCGGGGAATGCCAGTGGCTGGTGACGGGTGGCGCCGGCGCGAACGGTGAAGGGCTTCCCGTAGGGCTCGCGTTCGATTCGCCAGATCGTCGTTGCCGTGGCGTCGGTTTGGAGGATGGGCGTGCCGAGGTGGTCGTTGAAGTACCAGGCCACCTCGCCAGTGCCCGTGAAGATCTGGGCAATCGGCTGCCCGCCGAACCACACATACTCGTGAGCGATGGCCGGCGTGACGGCAGTCGTTGGCTCCGTTTCCGCCATCAATTGCAGGTCAGGGCCATAAACAGAGTATCGGCGGAGGCTCGAAAGGGACTGCGACGACGCGGCGCTCATCATCGGGGCGTTGGCGGCGCCTCCGCCCGTGGCCTTGCCCACCCGGTCGATCCAGACCTGGCCTCCGTTCATGTAGAAATACACTCCCGTCACGGTCTTCGTTTCCATGTTCAACAGGCTGGCCGGAACCTCGAGGCGCTGCCAACTTCCGGATTCCGGCAACGGTCCTCGCGCCAACGAGTTGTTCATCGCTTCTCCCCAGTGTGCGTTATGCGCGGCTCCGTCCGAGGTGAGCCATTGCACCATGATGCGGCCGGGAGGCGCGCACTCGTTGACCAACGCGTAGAAGAAGATTGACTCTGCATATGCCACCGGCAGCGCCGCGGTCGCGTTGCTGAACCCGAGCACATTGTCCCCCGGCTGGAAGGGTCGGGTGATCGACTGACTGCCGCTGGCCTTCTGGGACACGTCCCATCCTGTGCCGTCGTAAACGCTGGCGCCAGCGGGCGGCTCGTCTTCGACCCACACCGTGTCTCCTGCTGACAGCGTCGGCGGCGGCGCAATGGCTGGCGTGCAGCCCACGCCACTCTTCCCCACACGATCGATCCAGACCTGGCCTCCGTTCATGTAGAAATACACTCCGGTTACGGTCTTCGCTTCCATGTTCAACAAACTCGCTGGAACCTCGAGACGCTGCCAGCTCCCGGGCTCGGGCAACGGTCCTCTCGCGAGGGAGTTGTTCATCGCTTCTCCCCAGTGCGCGTAATGCGACGCACCATCCGAGGTGATCCATTGCACCATGATGCGACCGGGAGGGGCGCACTCGTTGACGAGCGCGTAGAAGAAGACGGACTCCCCGTACGTCACCGGCAGCGCCGCGGTCGCGTTGCTGAAACCGAGCACGTTGTCGCCCGGCTGGAAGGGTCGGGTGAACGACTGATCACCGCTGGCCTTCTGTGACACGTCCCATCCGGTGCCGCCATACACACTGGCGCCTGCGGGCGGCTCGTCTTCGACCCACACTGTGTCTCCGGCTGATAGCGTCGGTGGCGGCGCGATGGCTGGCGTGCAGCCGACGCCACCCTTCCCCACGCGGTCGATCCAGACCTGGCCGCCGTTCATGTGGAAATACACTCCTGTGACGGTCTTTGCTTCCATGTTCAACAGACTCGCCGGAACCTCGAGCCGCTGCCAGCTTCCCGGTGCCGGTAGCGGTCCTCTCGCCAAGGAGTTGTTCATCGCTTGTCCCCAGTGTGCGTAATGCGAGGCTCCATCCGAGGTGACCCATTGCACCAGGATGCGGCTAGGAGGAGCGCACTCATTGACCAGCGCGTAGAAGAAGACCGACTCCCCGTACGCCACCGGCAGCGCCGCGGTCGCGTTGCTGAACCCAAGTACGCTGTCGCCCGGCTGGAAGGGTCGGGTGATCGACTGACTGCCGCTGGCCTTCTGGGACATGTCCCATCCTGTGCCGTCGTAAACGCTGGCACCTGCGGGCGGCTGGTCTTCGACCCACACTGTATCTCCGGCTGATAGCGTCGGTGGCGGCGCAATGGCTGGCGTGCAGCCAACGCCACTCTTCCCCACCCGGTCGATCCAGACCTGGCCGCCGTTCATGTAGAAATACACTCCCGTGACGGTCTTTGCCTCCATGTTCAACAGACTCGCTGGAACCTCAAGCCGCTGCCAGCTTCCGGGTGCCGGTAGCGGTCCTCTCGCCAACGAGTTGTTCATCGCTTCTCCCCAGTGCGCGTAATGCGACGCTCCATCCGAGGTGAGCCATTGCACCATGATGCGGCCGGGAGGAGCGCACTCGTTGACCAGCGCATAGAAGAAGACGGACTCGCCGAAGGTCAATGGTAGCGTCGCCGCGGCGTTGGTGATCCCCAACACGTTATCGCCGGACTGAGGCGGCCTCGTGAGTGACTGAGCCCCACTGGCTTGCTGGGTCGTGTCCCAAACCGACCCGGCATAGACGGTCGACCCAGCGGGCGCCGAGTCGTCGATCCAAACCCAATCGCCCGCGGGCAGGATCGGCGCTTGGGCGTGGCTCAATGCACAGGGCTGAACCACCAAAACGGCACTGGCCGAAGAGTTGTAGTCGCCCGTAATGGTCGCAGCGACTTCCGTGGAAGGAAACCCGGCGGTGACCTGGAATGCCTGATTCGTGGCGCCCGCCGCAATGACGGCCGAGGCGGGAACGCTGGCGATCGCCGGAACGGAGCTGGAGAGCGAAACGACTGCACCTCCCTCAGGCGCTGGACCATCAAGGGTTACGGTGCCTAACGCAGCCTCGCCTCCCATGATCGTCGCCGGGCTCACTGTCAGGCCAGTCAGAGCCGGCGCGTTGATCGTGAGTGACATCGACAGTGTGTTGCCGTAATGAGACTCGACCGCAACGTTGGTGACCGCAGCGACGCCTGCGGTGCCTACCTCGAAGGACGCGGTCGTCGTCCCGGCCTCGATCGCCACCGACGAGGGAACAGTCGCTGATAGCGAGCTCGATGTGATCAGAACGGTTGCTCCGGCAGGCGGAGCTGGGCCGGTCAACACCAGCGTTCCCGTGGAGCTTTGGCCTCCGGTTAAGGAGCTCGGGGTCAGGGTGAGTGATGCGAGTGTGGGTGCCTCGAGAATCGCCACCTCGGCCGTGAGACGCAACCCATAGGTGGCGGTGATGATGGTCGCTCCCGGCGCAACAACGCCGTTCAGGGTCACGCCAAACACAGCCGTGACACTGCCTTCACCGACCGCAACTTCAGCGGGCACGATCACCCCCGGATTCGAGCTTGCCAGCTTGACGACCACTCCTCCTGCTGGGGCAGGAGCGGCGAGAGTCACCGTGCCCGACGCGGCCTCATTCGGATAGAGAGCCGACTTCGAAAGGGACAGAGAGGCCAGTGAATGAGCCGGATATGCGGTTGCAACTCGAACACCGCGAGCGTCATACACGTAGCCGAGTGGGCCTGACTCCACAAGATGATTGCGCGGTGAGTAGGCCGAGCCATCGCCACGGGCGGCGATTTCGTTCCCGGCAGAATCGTACTCAACCTGGCTGAGTGTGCCGTTCTCGACGACACTCGACAACGTCGGGCGGGTTCCATCATAAGTGAATGACGTGAGGCGAGAGCCGAGTGTCGAGGTCAGCATGTTGCCCATGGCGTCGTAGCTATAAGAACCGTTGCCCCAGAGTGAGCTCCCGGTACCTGCACCCGTCAATCGGTTCAGGCCGTCATATGCAAAGTTGCGGTTGTAGCCGGGACTGACCTGGTCGTGAAGCTGAAGCACATTCCCAGCGGGGTCGTACTGATAGACATAGTCTACAAGCGCACTGTTGGCCGCGCTCAGTGTGTTGCGGCTCAACCGGTATCTCGAATCGTAAGTCGTTGTCCGCAAGGTTCCATTTCCAAAGACCATCGAGGTCGCGGGCCCAAACGGCAAATAGGCAGCGGAAGTGACGACCGGGGTGCCTGCGACGGAGACGGAGACCGGCCGGTTGGCGAAATCGAACGTGTAGTCCGCAACGCGGCCCGACGGATAGACGATTCGGGACCGGTTGCCATCCGCGTCATAGCCAAACGCAAGTGCGAAGTCGTCGTTCACCTGGCTTGTGAGCAGACCACGCCGGTCATAGGAATAGTTCGTCTCTCCGCTTGGATCCTGCATCGTCGCCAGGCGGCCGATCCCATGCTGACCGGCGGTGGCGTCGTCATAGGTCCAGGTGACGGTCTCCGCATCTCCAGACCGTATCGACGTGGCAACGAGGACCCGGCCAAGGCTGTCGTACTCGCGTTCGGTGACCGCGCCGTTCGCATCGGTCGAACGCACCCGATTTCCGCCGTCATCGTACGCGTAGGTCGTCAGCCCCGTCACCGGACTGTCCTGCGCGAGCATCTGGGCAAAATCGTCGTAGACGTACGTGGTCACGTTGCCGTTCGGGTCTGTCACGGAGGTGAGATTGCCGGCGAGATCGTATGCGTAGCGTGTGGTAATCGTTCCCCCAGATACGCTCGCCAGAGTCTGTTCCGCTTCGCTCAAGCGGCCCGCCGGGTCATAGCGGTAGACGGTGTTTGGCGTGCTATGGTTTTCGTCGCGTAGACTGGAGATCCTGTTCGCGACATCGTAGGAATAGTGCATGGCCGTGCCGTCGCCGTGCGTGATCGTCAGCAACCGTCCTTTTCCGTCATAAGGGTCGCTTGAGCGGTTGCGTTCGGTCCGTTGCATGTGGATTTGTGCACAGTAAGCTTGTCGCCTGGCTTTCCGACGACCCTGCTCTTTGAGTAGGTGACTGCAGGGCCAAAACTGCCTCCCGGTAGGCGAGGCTGGACTTGCCAAGATTGGCCCTTCACGCCATTGCCGATAGGAACAGTGAGGTCAGACAGAATGTCGTACTCTGTAGAATCGATACCCGGTCTCATCTCGAGAATGTGGACCGAGACCGGATCGACAACGACATCAAAAGGGACCTCATCGAAAGCTCCGTTGCCGTTCGGGCCGGTGGCCTCTCCAAACATGTTATAGGGGCCAGGCTCGAGGCAAGTGCACTCGACTATGATGGAGCTTGCGGTATCATAATAGACTTCCCCACACCGCCGTCTACGCGATCGCGCCTTCGGCAATTGCCGACAATCGACCCTTCCCAGAAAGGGCCACTGGCCTGAACTCGAAAACGATAGCGAAATTTAGGGGGAGGTGACTCGTTGTCTAGTTGGACAAGCGGTGAATAATCGGTCAGATCCTCAATGGAGACACTCGCCTGCTGTGCGGCGACGGGCACGGCGCATAGAAAAAGCGTCACCGCAAACACCAGCTTACGACACCGGGTTCCTGTAGAAATCATGAATTCTCCAAGCTTAGCGGCCCCATCTACTGGGTCCGCTGAGGATCGGTTCTGAGAAAGACTCCATCCTCCTCTTCCTTTGCCATCCGGCACTGGCTCATCAGACTACTCTAACGATGCGGATGACGACAACCCGATAGGAACTGTGGCGCGCGCCCCCTGGGCTCACTCCATCTTCGCCGGCTAGCACCCGGTATGATGCGCCTCCACGACCGATGACCTCCACAACGATCCTCGAACCGACCCGCGGCTGGCGTGCGTTGAACCTGCACGAGCTGTGGGCGTACCGCGACCTCCTCTACATCTTCGCCTGGCGGGACGTGAAGGTCCGCTACCGGCAGACGCTCCTCGGGGCGATCTGGGTGATGGGGCAGCCGATCGTCACCATGCTGATCTTCACGCTGCTCTTCAACCGGATCGCTCGGATCGACGCCGGCGGCATCCCCTATCCCCTGTTCGTGCTCGGCGGCGTCCTCATCTGGAACTTCGTCAGTGGCGCGATCTCGCACGCCGGCAACAGCCTGCTCGGGGCGTCGCACCTGATCTCCAAGGTCTACTTTCCGCGGCTCATCATCCCTTTCGCGAACGTCGTGACGGACATCGTCGACTTCGCCATCGCGGCCCTGCTGCTCATCCCTCTGATGTTCTGGTACGGCATGACTCCCGGCCTCGAGATTCTGCTGGCGCCGCTGGTGGTCCTGCTCGCGGCCGGCCTCGCCCTCGGGGCGGGGCTGTGGATCGCCGCGCTCAATGTCGAGTACCGCGACATCCGCGTCGTACTTCCCTGGGTCCTGCAGATCTCGATGTTCGCGACGCCCGTCGTCTATCCGATCGCGGCCATCCCTGAGCGCTACCAGTGGATCGCGTACATCAACCCGATGAGCGGCATCGTCGAGGCCTTCAGGGCCTGCTTGCTGGGTACGCCTTTCGAGGCCCCGCTGTTGATCTGGTCCGCGGTCGCAGCAGTGCTCCTGCTCGTGAGCGGAGCGTTCTACTTCCGGCGCATGGAGCGGCGTTTCGCCGACATCCTCTGATGACCGCGCCAAGCATCTCGATCGAAGGGCTCTCTAAGAAGTACCGGATCGGTGCGTTGCAGCACGATTACACAACCTTGCGGGATCGTCTGGCGGAGATGTTCCGTCGTCGCGAACCGCAGGAGGCAGACACGAACCTCTGGGCCTTGAAGGACGTCACGTTCGACATTCCTGCGGGCGAGGCCCTGGGCCTGATCGGTCACAACGGCGCCGGCAAGTCGACGCTGCTCAAGATCCTCAGCCGCATCACCGAGCCGACGGAGGGCCGTGCGATTCTGCGGGGACGCATCGCGTCGCTCCTCGAAGTCGGCACCGGGTTTCATCCCGAGCTCACGGGACGCGAGAATGTCTTTCTCAACGGGGCCATCCTGGGGATGAGCCGCGCCGAGATTGTGCGGAACTTCGACGCCATCGTCGCCTTCGCCGAGATCGAGCGGTTCCTCGACACTCCGGTCAAGCGCTACTCCAGCGGAATGTACGTGCGGCTGGCGTTCGCCATCGCGGCGCACCTCACTCCGGAGATCCTGTTGGTCGATGAAGTGTTGGCGGTCGGGGACATTGAGTTCCAGCGGCGCTGCCTCGGCCGGATGAACGAGGTCGCACGGAGCGGGCGAACGGTCGTGTTCGTCAGCCACAACCTCTCCTCCATCGAATCACTCTGCCCGCAAAGCGTACTGATGAGCCGCGGACGGGTGGAGAAGCATGGTCCGACGCGGGAGGTGCTGGCCCGGTACCTCTCCAAGCGAGGCGCGTCGGCCGTGATGGATCTCCGCGCGTTCGCGGATCGGGATGGCGCGGGCCGGGCCCGCATCACGGGCGTGGAGATCCTCGATGGCCGGGGATCTGAGCCCCTGGACGCGATCGGATTCCGGCAGACTTTCCGCGTGCGCTTGTACTTCCACGCAAACGAGCGCGTGCCCGGTTGTTCGTTCGGATTCGGGTTGCTGTCCAACAGCGGCGAGCGCATCTTCATCACGGAGAGCTGGGAATCCGGAAAGACGTTCGACCTGGAACCCGGAGACGGCTCGATCGACTGCCTGGTCCACGCGCCCAACGTCGTCCCCGGCACCTATCGCTTCGAACTTTGGATCAGTGACGTACCTGGGGTCCGCGCAACGGACCATCTCCGAATCATCGGCGAGATCGAGGTCACGGTGGACCTCAACGCGGATGGCACGGACGGCACAGGCGACAAGCGCGTGACCTCTCTGGCTAGTGGAGTGCGGGGAGTGATCTACGTGGACACGGACTGGGGCGACCTCGAAGCGCGCCGGTATACTCCGGCGGTGGACGCATGAGCGAGAGATACGGGAAACCCATTCCAATTGCGAAGCCCCTCTTCGGCCCGGAGGAGATCGCCGCCGCAGCGAAGCCGCTCGAGAGTGGCTGGATCGTGCAAGGGCCTTATGTGGCCGAGTTCGAGCGCCGCTTCGGAGCGTTCGTCGGCACCTCGCACGCGGTGGCCTGCTCCAACGGCACGACTGCCTTGCACCTGGCGAACGCTGCGATGCGCCTGGGCCAAGGCGACGAGGTGATCGTTCCGTCCTTCACCTGGATCGCCACCGCGAATGCGGTCGTCTACTGCGGAGCGCGGCCCGTGTTCTGCGACATCGAACTGGACACGTACAACATCGATCCCGCCGCGATCGAAGCCTGCATCACGCCGCGGACGAAAGGGATCGTGCCTGTGCACCTCTTCGGACTGTGCGCAGAGATGACGCCGATCCTGGACCTCGCTAGAAGACACGGCCTCTGGGTGGTGGAAGACGCGGCTTGCGGGTTCGGCGCGACCTACCACGGACGCCAGGCTGGCACCCTTGCCGAGACCGCCTGCTTCAGTTTTCATCCACGCAAGTCCATCACCACGGGCGAGGGCGGCATGGTCACGACGTCGAGCCACGAGGTCGCGTCCATTGTTCGCTCGATGCGCGACCATGGCGTGGGCGCTCGGCGCGACGAGCCTGCATTTCTCCTCCCCGACTACGACGAGCTCGGATTCAATTACCGCATGACCGACCTGCAGGGAGCGATCGGCTGCGTGCAACTCGACCGGGCGGAGCACATCCTCGAGCAGCGCCGGCTTCGCGCTCGGATCTACGACGAGCAACTGGCCTCGATCGAGTGGCTGCGCACGCCGCGGGTTCCCGCGCACATGGCGCACGGCTATCAGGCATATGTTTGCCTCTTTGCACCGGAGACGCCGAGCATCGCGAACGTTGATGCACTCGAAGCCCGGCGCAACACTCTCATGACCCGACTCGACGAGCGCGGGATCGCCACCCGCCAGGGAACGCACGCTCCCGTGCTGCGCGCCTACTATCGAGAGAAGTTTGGTGTGGACGCCACGGCGTTTCCAAACGCCGTTCTCGCCGAGAAGCTCAGCTTTGCCCTGCCTTTGTATCCACAGATGACGAATGAAGAGCAGGATCGCGTGATCCAGGCTCTCCGGGAGATCGGCCCTTGCTGAAAAACAAGACTATTTTTCTGACCGGCGGAGCCGGCTTCATCGGGGCCACGCTCACCGGCCGGCTGCACGAGGCGAACCGCATCGTCATCTTCGACAATTTCAATCGCGACTCGCTGTCCGGGCGCCCTTGGGCCTCGCACCCGAACGTGACCGTGATTCGCGGAGACGTCACGGATGCCGCGGAGATCGCCAGAGCCATGACCGAGGCTCGGCCGAACATCGTCGTTCACCTCGCGGCCATTGCTGGCGTGGACACCGTCATCAAGAGTCCGACCACGACCATGCGGGTGAATCTGGTCGGAACCATCAACACGCTGGACGCGGCGCGACGTGTGCCGGGGCTCGAGCGTCTCGTCGACTTCTCCACCAGCGAGGTCTTCGGCTCGTACGCGTTCCGTGCGGAGGAGACCCAGATCACTTCGGTCGGCGCCGTCGGCGAAGCGCGTTGGATCTACGCGGTCAGTAAGCTGGCCGGTGAACACCTCGTGCATGCGTTCCACCGCGAGTTCGACATGCCGACCGTGACCCTTCGGCCGTTCAACGTCTACGGTCCCGGCCAGGTCGGCGAAGGGGCCATTCACCGATTCGTCGTGAACGCTCTGCACGATCGCGACATCGAGATCCACGGGGACGGCACCCAAATCCGCGCATGGTGCTTCGTCGATGACATGGTGGAAGGCATCCTCCTGGCCATGGAGCACCCGAACGCCATTGGTCAATCCTTCAACATCGGCAACGCCCGCGCGGTCGTCACGATCTACGGTCTGGCCAATGCGATCGTGCGCGTGTTGGGCTCGAAATCCCAGATTCGCTTCATCCGGAAGGACTACGCCGACGTGGAACTGCGAGTCCCGAATGTCGACAAGGCCCGTGACCTGATCGGCTTCGAGGCGAAGGTCGATCTCGAGGAAGGCTTGCGCCGCACCGGCGACTACTACCGCACCCTTTCGACTTGACGACTCAACGCAGAAGAGCAAGTGCCGCGTCAATCTCTTCGCGAAGGTCGGTGACATTGACAGGCCAGAACTCGGCCTCCGCGGGATCCTCGGAAAACGAACGGACCACCCGGGACGGGCTGAAGTGTCTCGTGTGCGACAGTTCGAGCGAACGGTCCCACCAGACGTGATCGTGGATGACCTTCCACACCTCGGCCATGGCCTCGACGGAGTGGTAGGTCTCGACCGCGGCGCGGCTGGCTGCTCCCAATCGATCCCGCAGAACACTGGACGCGACCAGCACCGCCAGAACTGCGGCCAGGTTCTCGCCATTGGCATTGACGATGGGCACGTTGAACACGGGATCGCCGAGATGCTCTTGATCGAGGTATGTCAGCACCGGCTTGCCGAGAGCCATCCCTTCGAGAGCGAACGACCCGAACGCGCCGCCGCAGAACTGGTCCGCAATGATGTCCGCATTTGCGTACATCTCGAGTGCTTCGGCCCGCGGCACCCCTTCGATGAGCTTCAGTTCGAGCGCCAGCCCCCGGCTACGCAGCCGATCGACAGCCTCGAGAAGGAGGTCAGTCCCCTTTGTGAAGCGGTGGTTCGGAGCATGCGCGATGACGGGAACGGCTCTGGAAACTTGAGGTCGTGGTCGAAGCACGTCGCAGTCGACCGGAAAGTACTTGAACAACAGATCGTTGCGAGGAAGGAACCGCAGAAGGGTGGAGTCCCCTGGGAGAACCATCGCCGCGTGCTGACTGAACAGCCGGATTCGCTCGAGTGCAACTGGAGCGTGAGCGACCAGATCCCAGCCCGGATAGTCGCGCCGTGTTCGCTCCACCCAATCAAAACGAGTCCTGAGCCGGTCGCGATACAAGATGTCCCCACCATGAGCACTGGCGATGATTCTGATGCCCGTCGCGCGGAGGAGTGCAAACGTGAAGTTGTTGCGACGCCGATGCTGAGCCGCGAAGAAGAGGCTTTCGAAATGCGCTGACCAGATGTCGCCGCGTAGCAGGAGATCCTCCAGTGCTCTCCAATGAGCGTCGTACCAAGAGCCATCGTTTTCGAAGACGGCGTCGAACTCCCGCTCGGTGACCAGAGCGTAGTGACGCTGTCGTGAATGGATGACCACCGACCGCGTTGGAAAACCAGCCAGGCGGTCCGCTCGAACCATCGGCGGCGTGAGGTGGAGAGGGGCAAAGCCATGCCAGATCCGCGGCTTGCTGCGGACGATACGGCGAACGAGACGGACGAGCGCGCCAATCACCGCGGCACATGAGATGCGGCCGACCCAGACAGCGGCCCGCAGGAACCTGCCGATCATGACGGAAGCGTCCAATGGGCCTCGGATCGCAGGACACGAGTGAGCGTCGCTGCGATCGATCCGACCTCTTCATCCGTCAACGCAGGATAGGTGGGAAGTGTCACGGTTTCAGACGCCAGACGTTCAGCAGCGGGGAAGGCGGATCGATCCGGAGTCAGGAAACCGACTTCCGGTCGTCCGGGAATCCCTTCGCGCTCCAAAGCCGCCAGAACCATGGGTCGCCTTCCACTCGCTACCCTGAAGGCAAAGCGAAACACGACAGCACCCTCAGCGCCTTGGACGACGGTCTCCGGCGGAGCCCCGGCGTCCACGAGAGCGCGGGCATAGATTCCACCAATCAGCCTCCTCCGCTCGATCGAGTGTTTCAGGTTTCGCAGTTGGACACGCCCGAGCGCGGCGCCGAGGTTCTGCATCTTGTAGTTGAAACGAAGGGTCGAGTCCCAACTGCCTCCGTAGTACCGGCGATCGCGAACCGTGGCGATCAGATCCGTACGATCACCGGCTACGGCTCCACCGTCGACCGTCGTGAGCATTTTGGTCGCGTAGAAAGAGAACACAGACAATGTCGAGAGCGACCCGACAGGGTTCCCGTGGAGAGAGGCGCCGATGGCCTGGGCACAATCTTCAATGACCGGGATCCCGAGTGCATTCAGAAGATCGATGCGGCTCACGATGCCGGTATGGTGCGGCGCGATGATCGCGCGAGTGCGGCTGGTGATTCGCTCGCGTGCACTTTCGGGATCGAGATTGAAGTCGAATCGATTCGTGTCCGCAAAAACAGGAACCGCTCCGACGGCAATCGCCGCGTTACGGATCGCGGCACAGGTGGATACGCACGGCATGAGGACTTCGTCGCCCTCTCCCACTCCGAGAGCGATCAGCGCAAGATGAAGAGCGGAGAACCCCGACGAGACCGCCACGGCCGCCGCCACGCCCGCCTGGTGAGCGAGCGCTTCCTCGAAATGTTCGATGTCCGGCCCAACCGCCACTTGTCCCGATCGCAGCGTGCGGAGAACTTCCGCCTCTCCTTCAGCGTCGAGCGCAAGGCGAAAGTCCGGGATCGGAGTCATCGTCCTGCGATCCAATCGTCGACGGACTTCGCGACGACTGCGGGCGTCCCAAAGGCAACCGAGCGTGGAGGGATGTCGCTCAGCACCACTGCGCCCGCACCGATGATGCTGTCACGGCCGATGCGGCATCCCGAGGTAACAATGGCACCAGGCCCGATGTAGGTTCCCGATTCGATCGTCACCTCGCCGGCGGCATGGACGCCGGGGCCGAGAAAGACATCGTCGCCAATCCGGTTGTCATGGTCGACGGTGGAACCGGAATAGATGCAAACATTGCGGCCCACATGGCTACGGGTATGAACCACGGCCATGGGACCTACGAAGGAGCCGCCTCCGATCGTGGCCGAGGGCGACACGAATGCGGTGGGATGAATCGCCATAGCGAGCTCCAACCCCAGCCGCCGGAGTTGGTCGTGAACTCGCCGTCTGACGTCGAGGCGACGCACATTCGCCGTGCCGATCATCGCGGCCTGAATCCGCCCGTCTCGAGCCCAGGTGTCGAGGTCGGCAAGCGTACCGGCGATCGTTCTCCCAAAGCGGAAGCTGCCTTCCTGTCCGGCAGCATCGTCGAAAAGAGTGATGGCGGAAGTTCCGGTGAGCTCCAGCGTCTCGATGAGCACTCCTGCATGCAGGCCCGCGCATGCGATGCCGATATGAACACCCATCAACCCGTGCAGTCCATCAGGTCGAATTCTACTTCGACACCACGGCACCGAGAAGAAGGTCCCGCGTCTTATGCGGGCCGATGCTGAGCAGCGCGTCAAATACGCTGAGGCCGGGCTCGAACGCCTTCCCGGCGTTTTGGCGATATGGAGGATTTGGATAGCTTGCGCTTCGGTACCCGAGGCCATGCTCGGCGTAGACCGAAAGATCGTCATACTGTGCCGCGCCTTGGCCCGCAAGGTACTCCGTTGCGCCGATCTCATGACACATCCCCGCGATCAATGCGCTCCCGGATCCTCCGGCCTGCAACCTCGATCCGCGTACCAGTGGCCGCTCGATCTCGCACAGCCGCAACACCGATTGAATGAGCTCCAGGTTCTGGTCGACAAGCAACCGGTGTCTGTCCGACAGGATCATCTCGAACGGCTCGATCACCTGATCCAGCCACGATGAACGCGCATACCGTTGCCGCAAGGTGGCGACCTGCTTGCGCGCCCAGTCATGCTCCCAACTGATCTCCACGTCTGCGATCCGAACATCCAGCGCACCGCCATGTCGCACCGGAACGGTCAGCCACACAGGCGGTCCGTTCCCGCCGATGCGCACCCGATTCACCCACGAGTTGCGGGGAAACTGGACGTTGTCCATGACGACGTAGACGTTCGACGCGGCGATCTTCGCGAAGAACCCCATCCAGGGGAGGAAGTTCGGCTGATGAACGCAAGCAATCATCGCTTGGGCAGGTCTTCGGCACTCGTGGAGAGCCCGGGATCGAGTTCGCACTCCTCGCGATACGACTGGTTGTAGCGCAGAGCGTAGTCGTGAAGACGTTCGCCCCAGCTCCGTACCATTCGCTCGAACTGCGGTCGGTAGCCAACGCCATCCTCGGAGAAGTGGATGGGATGTGTCAGCACTTGCACGATCGGAAGACGATCCGAAGCGAGGAATGCGAGCGGATCGCGGCGCCAGCGACGAGAGGAGTCTGAGACGTAGCGATCCGGACCGAACCATCGAGGGTCGTACGCATTGACCACTCCTTCGAATGCCGGATACCGGTGATGAGAGGAAGGGTTGTGCAAGCTCACGCTTCTGAGCGGCTGGCCTGTGATGGACTCGAGGAACGCGCGCTCGGCGGCAAACGCCGCTTCGAGCGGCCGGTCGCCGTGTACGTCCGGGTCGAAGTGCAGCCCGACATCGAATCCCTGGCGGATCAGTTCGCCCAGAAAGCGGCGGCCCGACGGCGAGGCCACGTTGTAGAAGTCCGTGCTGACGAGAAAGAGAAACGACGAGCGAACGCCCATCTCTACTTCGATCCGTCGAATGGCGTCGGCGGCCTCCAGGTCGTAGTCGACATCGTGGCGCATGAGGATCGAGCCCGGCTCGGAAACATGCGCTTCCGCCAGCGTCCTGATCTGGCCGCTTCGCTTGCACTCGGCCAGGAACTCTCGATACCAGGCGTACGTGAACTCCGACATCAGCGCACGTGCTCCGGACGCTCGCGAAGCACACGCGCGGGAACACCGGCGGCCACGACACGATCGGGAAGATCCGTTGTCACGACCGCCCCCGCACCTACTTGAACGTCGCGCCCGATCGTCACGCCCGGCAGGATCACCGCTCCCGCGCCGATGTCACTGCCGGCGCCGATCCGCACCGCCGCGAACTCGAGCGAGCTCTCGAGGATCGGCGTTCCCCAGCCTTCCTCACGATGGCGGGACGTGAGAATGCGTACACCGGGCCCGATGCCAACGCGCTCTTCGATCGTGAGACCGCCGGCGCTGTGAAAGAAGCATTGCTGGCCGATCCAGACGTCGTCGCCGATCGTCATTTCGTTCTGGTGGTAGCCCTTGAGGATCGCGAAATGTCCGACGTAGACGTTGCTGCCGAGGGAGATTCGCTCGGGATGAAACACAAGGACGTGGGGCTCGAGGATGACATTCTCGCCAATGGCACGAAAGTCCGATCGGGAGAACTCACCGGTGCCATGGCTGGTGAACTTGCGCATCGCCGATCATCCCTCCCGGTGAGTGACCGTGTCACGATCCCTGTCGTACTGCCGGCCGCATTCGCCACACCCTGCGACGTCGCCGGCGAACCGCAGCGTCACGCCGCACTGGCAGACCCAGCCGAGGATGCGTCCCGGGACTCCGCCGATGAGAGCGTACGCCGGCACGTCTTTCGTGACCACCGCACCGGCGGCAATGAACGCCCACTCGTGGATGGTCACTCCGCACACGATGGTGGCGTTGGCGCCGATGCTCGCGCCGTGCTTCACGCGTGTTTCCGCGTAGTCGGCCGCGGTGTTCCGCGGGAATGCAGAGCGTGGTGTGCGCACGTTCGTGAAGACCATGCTCGGACCACAGAAGACGTAGTCTTCGAGCACGACTCCCTCGTAAATCGAGACGTTGTTCTGGATCTTCACGTGATGGCCGATCTTGACGTTGGGAGCGACAAAGACGTTCTGCCCGAGGGAAGAGTCGCTGCCGATCTCCGCATCCCTGCTGATGTGGCAGAAATGCCAGATCTTCGTCCGCTCCCCGATGACGGCGCCTTCGTCGACGTAGGCTGACTCGTGGATGAACGCGCTCATCGCCGCACACCTGCTTCGGGGAGAAACCGGTGCTGCGTTTCCAGGTTCGCCCGGACCTCCGCCGTGCGGATGGCGTGGACGAGCTCGATCGACGGACGCGCCTCTTCGATGCCGAACCCTTCGCCGGCCAGCACGGCTCGATAAGCGGCGGTGTGCAGGTCGTTGAACGCGTCCGTGAACTCGATCTCCGCGCCGTCGACGCTGATTGAACGGAAGGTCGTCTTGCGTCCCGGCGCCGCCTCGAAGGGCAAATCTTCCTGCTCCACCGAAAGGAACCACCTCACGTCGGCACGCTCCAGTTCCAGGAAACCGGACATGCGCCGCTTCTCCCGCAAGTGAACCTCGGAGCGCGCTGCCGCGCCGAACAGCCACAGCAGCAGGTCGAAGAAGTGGATGCCGATGTTCGTGGCCACGCCACCCGATCTCTCATCGGCCCCCTTCCAGGAGACGTCGTACCAGCGTCCCCTTGCGGTCACGTAGGTCAGCTCCACCTGGTGACGCCCACCATCGGAGCGGACCCGCTCGCGCAGGGCGAGGAGGGACGGATGCTGGCGCAACTGGAGGATGGTGTGAATCCGCCGGCCACTCTCGGCCTCCAGCTCCTGCAGCGTGTCGAGATTCCACGGGTTGATGACCAGCGGCTTCTCGCAGATGGCGTGAGCACCGACGCGCAAGGCCAGCCGCACGTGCGCGTCGTGGAGGTAGTTCGGCGAGCAGATCGAGACGTAGTCGATCCGCCCACTCTCCGGTCCGCGGCGGGCCTTCTCCAGGAAGCGATCGAAGCGCTCGATCTCGCGAAAGAAAGAGACGTCGAACGCGTAGCGATCGAGCAAACCCACCGAGTCGTTCGGATCCGTCGCCGCGACGAGTCGATTGCCCGTGTCGCGGATGGCGTCCAAATGCCGCGGCGCGACGAACCCCGCCACGCCGATCAGCGCAAAGTTCTGCACGACGCGCATTCTAGCCGGTCCGACCGGCAGCGACCGGTGTCGTCCGTTGTCGGTTGTTCTGCACCCAGTCGCGCCACCGAAGGATCACCACGAACTGAAAACCGACAACCGACAACCGACTACCACTGGGCACTCACTTGCGGGGAAGCTGCTGCCGGCCGAGCAGCCGCACGATCCGCTCTTCGGGCGGGATGAGCCGCAGCTCGTCGTAGCGCTGCATCGCCGGCGCCTTGGAGTGATCGAGCTTGCCCGCCTGGGGCGGATGCCAGAGATGGAGGAGGGGAAGGTAACCGAACTCGTAGACGCGACCGGCCACGCGGGCCCGCTCCCAGAACTCGAGGTCTTCCCCACCCCACCCCACGAAGTCTTCATCGTAGCCACCCACGACGCGGTAGACGTCACGCGTCGCTGCGATGGAACCGCCCTTGAGGTTCTGCGCGATCTCGCCGGTGGTCTCCGCGCACAGAGGTGCGCCTTCGAAGAGCGCCCGGCTGGTCCCTTCAGGAAGGTAGAAGACGAAGCGCTTCAGGTCGATGAAGTCCCAACCCTCCCGCGCTCTCGCCAAAACCTCCGACGCGTACCGGTAAGGCGCCAGCATGTCGTTGTCGTGCGCGATCAGGACCTCCCCTCGCGCGATCTCCGCGCCGGCATTGAAGGTCGCCGAGCGACAGTAGTCGAGCCCGGAGGGGACAGGCGTGTGCAGGTAGCGGACCCAGGAGGGCAAGGCCTCCCGGACCTCCGGCCTCTCGGACTGCTCGACGACGATGCACTCGACCGGCGCGCCGCTCTGGCCGGCGATGCTGCGCAGCGTGGTCAGGAGGTTCGGGAGACGCGACATCCCCCGATGTCCGACGACGAACGAAACCGCCGGTTCCCTCGCGGCGTCGGACGGCGTGTCGCGCAGCAGCACGGGCCATTGCTTCAAAGCGCGGCGCATCAATGCTCGCCCCGCCATCGGATAGACCTTCGCAACGTGAAGGTCGGACCCGAACACCCAGTCGCACCGGACCCCTCGCCCGTCTCTGGTGATGGTTTCCCGCCGATTATGAATGCGCGTCCAGTCGCCGCCGATGTGCCGCAAGAATCGCGGCCAGTCGTACACGAGCGCACCGAGGCGATGGCGAAGCGAGGGCACACCCCATTCTAGGCGTTTAAGCGTTACTCCCGGTCCAGGCGAACCAGCACGCGGTCTCATGGGCTGAGGCTTGGCGACCCACTCTGTCAGCAGTGCCGGACTGGCGCTACTCTCGAGAGACGACGGCGCGTCGCGCATGTTGCACAATGTGCCCCGAACTGCGGATGGTGAGAAACCCCTTGATGAAACGCGTGGCCCTGGCGATCGTGTACGTGCTTGTCTGGGTGGCCAATCGCTGGCCGGCCATCCGCGCCAACACTCTCTTCTTTGACGACTTCGATCTGCCCAGAAGCCCGGCGGTTTATTACATCGGACCCTATCGCCCGGTGCTGTGGCTCGAATACCACTTCTGGCACGCGCTCATGCCGGACTTCCTGTGGTCGCACGTCCCGAAGATTCTGGGAGCGGTTTACGTCGGCCTGGCAGCGTTGGCTCTGGCCGAACTGCTCCGGCACTGGGGGGTCGATGCGTGGCTCGCGGCAGCCACCCCTCTCATCGTGATCGTCAATCCCGTCCTTGCCGACGGCGCGCTTTGGAACACCGTGCACGCTCTTCCCCTGGGCATGTTCTTCGCCATCCAGGCGGCCCGCGTCCGGAGTTGGTGGATGTGCCTGGTCCTGTCGCTGCTGGCCGTGTGTACCTATCAAGTCATGATCGCCATCGTGGCGCTGCTCACGGTCGCGGAACCGATCATCCGGCGGCGCTTCGACGTTCGCGAGACTGGCAGACGAGTCGCCGCAATTGCGATTGCGGCCGCCCTGCAGATCGCCATGATGCTTCTGATTCGACGGTTCTACGACGGGGCCGATGGGCGGGGGCTCGCGGGAGCTACCTCCTTCAGCGCCTTCCTCATTGCGAAGTGGCACGGCGGAACGAATCTCATCGCCAATGGCTGGATGCCGGTCATCGCCTGGTACACCGGCGCCATCCCTGCCATGTCTCTGTGGAAGTGGATTCCGATCGTCATCGCGATCGCGAATGCCATCGCCGTGCGTTCGGCCCGGCTCGCGTCGGCGGTGACGACCCTCGCGATTCTCGCGCTGCCGGCCACGCCGATCCTGGTCGCCAGCGCCGCTCCGGACGCCTGGCGAGCCGCGATTCCGGTCGCGGTTGCATTGAGCGTCGCGCTCGTTCCAGCCCTCGCAGCACTCCCTCGCAAGGTGGCCATGACCATCGTCCTGGCAGTGGTCGGTCTGATGGCACCCGTGAGCTGGTACGAATCGTCGGAGCGCGTGGTGGGGTTCCGAAGGGATCAGGCCCTCGTGGAGTCCATCGGCAGGCGCTGGAACGGTGCTGCGTTCGCCGTCGGATTCGGCTCCCCCATCACGGAAGATCGCCGCAGTGGCGGGCCGCGCGATCTGACTTGGGGCTTCCAGATCCGCACGCCTGCGATGTGGACCGCGTTCGCGGCGCAGGGATTCGCACGGCCTTACCTGGTGAGCTACCACCGGCTTCGCTGGAGCTCCGCCCAGGAATGTCACTGCGGCCCCATCACTCACCTCGATGCGCAGCAGACCAGCGTGATCTGCGGCCAATCGCCACCATGTGATCGAACACCGTGACGCGTTCCCGAGCGCGCCGGCCGATCGGTGTCTCGATACTCCTCTTTCAACGCGCAAACAAGTCCAACGCACGCTCCAGTTGGGCGTCGGGCATGCCGCTCCAGTGGGGCCACTCGCTGCCGGGGTCGAGGTGAGGACGGACGCGCGCGCGTCGGACGAGCTCGGCCCCCGCGTCCGGCACTCCCATGCGCGTGAGCAATCCGGAATCGCGCGGCGTGACGGGCAAGACTCCCCCGACGTGCGACGGATGTTCGACGGCTTCGCGAAACGCTGCCGCCCACGCGTCGACCGCGCCCTCCTCGGAACGAATCCCCTGCTGCGATGATTGAGCGGCGAGCGAAAGCCGCTCCAGTAGTTCGCGATCACGGTCGAGCCGCTCGATGGCCGCGGCGGCGGCCTGGAGGTCGCCGACGTCGAACGTGAGCGCGTTCACGCCATCGTGAAAATCCTCCGCTCCCGTGAAACGCGACACCACCGGGACCACGCCATGGACCATCGCCTCACGCGGTGCGATCGTGAGTCCCTCCCACTCAGCGACGTGAACCAGCACGTCGAGAGCGGGATAAATGCGCTCGTACAGTTCGGCGCTGGAAACCCATCCATGGAATCGCGCGCGCGGCATCCGGGCGCGAAGCTCGTTCATGACGGAGCCGTCGCCGGCGATGTCGAGCGTGAACGCGACGCCGCGGCGCTCGAGCTCCTCGACCAGCGGCGGCAGATCGAGAGCCCGCTTCTGCGTCTGCTCCAACCTCCCCACGTAGCCGATCCGCAACGGACCCTGGCCGGCGACGCGCGGCACTCGCATCGGGGCCACGCCTCCGGGAATGCTCACGACGCGACGGGCGGAGGTGAACTGCCGCGCTGCTCGCGCGATCAACTCTCCGCTCGTGACCACGAGATCGACGAATGGCGCGTAGCGGCCCAGATCGACGAAGTACTCGGACTCGTAGGCCTGGACCGTCACGGCCAAGCGGAGCGGGTGCCCGCGGGTCTTGAGCTCGGCGACCACGGGGTATGCGTCGAAGAGGCGCGCGATCAACACGATGTCGGGCTGCGTGTCGAGAATCGCGCGACGAAGGGCTCGGCGGCGCCCGTACGCGGTGCCGCTCGAACCGTCCACGTCCACTCCTCGCACGATCGGGAACGCCTCGCGAAATCGTGAAGGGATGTTGAAGCGAGCACCCTCGGCAAGAGCGAAGACCACTTCGATGCCGCGGGCCGGCAGGTGTTGCGCGAGCGACTCGAGGATGCGCTCGACGCCGCCTTGCAGCGAGTGTGTCGGGGTGCAGACCATCAGGCGCATCGCCCTCAAGTATGCTTCACCCCGATGCAGCCCGGACTGGTCACGACGATCATTCCCGTCTTCAATCGGGCGGGGATGCTGCGCGAAGCGGTGGCCAGCGTGCTGTCCCAAACGTACCGGCCGATCGAGATCATCGTGGTCGACGACGGCTCGACCGACGACACTTCGTCCGTCGCGGACGCTCTCGCGCGCCAGCACGACGAGCTGACCGTCATTCACCAGGAGAACACCGGCGTGGGCCTGGCCCGTGAGAGCGGACGTCTTGCGGCGCGCGGCGAATTCATCCAGCACCTGGACAGCGACGACCTGCTGTACCCGCGCAAGTTCGAGGTGCAGGTCGCGGGATTGCGCGCTCACCCGGAGTGCGGGGCATCGTACGGATGGACGCGCGGACGGATGAGCGACGGCACGTTGCGCGAACGGCCCGAGGGCCGCACCGGGGAGCTCATTGAAACGATGTTCCCGGCCATGCTGCAATCGCGTTGGTGGCACACCATGACGCCGCTGTATCGCGCACGCCTCATTCACGAGGCTGGCTCGTGGCTTCCGCTGAAGAACGAAGAGGATTGGGAGTACGACGCGCGCATCGCCCGCGCAGGGGTGCGACTGCACGCCTGCGCCGAGTGGGTGGCGGAGGTCCGCCATCATCACGACAGCCGCCTGTCGGAGAATGGATTGGCGCCGGAGATCCTGCGCGACCGTGCGTTCGCGCACGCCTTGATCCTCTCGCATGCCGAAGACGCTGGCATCGACGCCCGCGCTCCGGAGATGCAGCACTTTGCCCGCGAGCTCTTTCTGCTCTCCCGTCAATGTGGAGCGGCGGGACTGGTGACGGCGTCGATGATGCTCTTCGGGCTGGCACGACGCGCCTCCGGACCGCTCGCCGGCCGCGCGCAGTTCCGCGTTTACTCCGCGGCCACTCGGCTCCTCGGCTGGACTCTTGCCGGCAAGGTCTCCGGACTCTGGGATCGGCTGCGATGAAATTATCCGTGGTGATGTCGGTCTACAACGGCGCTGCGTTTCTCGCCGCCACGCTGGACAGCATCCTGGTCCAGACGGAGCGCGGCTTCGAGCTCATCGCCATCGATGACGGCTCCACCGACGCGACGTCCGCCATCCTCGCTGCCTATGCAGCCCGCGACGCCCGCCTGCGCGTGATCGCGCAGCCGAACGCAGGCCTGACGCGCGCGCTCATCCGGGGTTGCGCGGAGGCGCGCGCGGGAGTCATCGCTCGCCACGACTGCGGCGACCTCTCGCATCCGGAGCGCTTCGCGCGACAGCTCGCGCTGCTCGATCGCGGCCACGTCCTCGTCTCATGTGCGACGCGATTCATGGATCGCGATGGCGACACGCTCTACGTCGCGCGTGCCAGGGGGGACGAGGTTCGCAAGAGTCTCCTGGAAGCTGGCGTGTCACGCATCCACGCCATTCCCCATCACGGCTCGGCCATGTTCCGTCGCGACGCCTACCTCGCGGCGGGCGGGTATCGCGCTGAGTTTCGCGCGGCGCAGGATCTGGACCTGTGGATCCGCATGGCGAAACACGGGACCATCGGCGTTCTGGACGAAGTGCTGTACGAGGCCACGGTCGACGCGCGGAGCATCAGCGGCACCAGTCGCGACGCACAGGTGGAGCTGACGGCAGTGACGGTGGCTCTGCGCGAAGGCGGTGACGAGAGCACCCTGCTCGAGGCCGCGGCGCGCGTGCAGACCCAGGCACTGTCGGCGCGTGGGGAAGCAGCCGCGCTCTATTTCATCGCGCGCTGCCTGCTGCAACAGGGCAATCCGAAATGGCGGCGTACGATGCAGAGCGCGTTGCGTCGCAACCCGTTCCACGTGCGCGCCTGGATCTCCCTCTTCATCGGGCGATGACGCGACGGATCGCGTCCGCGATCCGGTCGCCGATCCGATCCCACGCGAAACGCGGCAGGACCGAGGCCCGTGCGTTCGCGGCCATCGACGCTCGAAGTGGCTCATCACGTTCGAGCATCGCCAGTGCATCGGCGAGCGCCCGAGCATCGCCAGGAGGAACGAGCAGTCCGGTACGGCCATCCTCGACGAGCTCAGGAATCCCGCCCACACGAGTGCCGACCACGGGAAGGCCACTGATCAGGGCCTCGAGAACGACCAGGCCGAAGGGCTCGCTCAAGGCGGGCGTGCAGAGGAGGTGGTGCCTCGCGTAGAGCGCACCCAGTTCCCCACGTGGCACCCGGCCGAGAAAGTGCGTGCGCTCAGTGAGCCTCGCGCGGATATGTGCCTCCAGGGGCCCTCCGCCTGCGATCGTCAGCTCGTAGGTGGGCGTCTGGGGCGCTGGGCGCTGGGCGCGGGGAGCAGGAGAGGAGCCCGCGGTGACCTGCCCTTCGGTCTCCTGCCCCCTGCGCGTTGCCCCATGCGCCCTACCCTCGGCTCCTAGCAGCAGGTCGAATGCGTCCAGGAGATGGTCGAGCCCCTTCTCCACCGAAAGTCTGCCGACATAGAGGACCCGCAGGGGCTCCTCCGCGGCACGACTGAACGACTGAAGCTCCGACCCCGCGCCAATTTCAGTCGCGGCGCGACTGAACGACTGAAGCTCCGACCCCGCGCCAATTTCAGTCGCGGCACGACTGAACGACTGAAGCTCCGACCCCGCGCCGATTTCAGTCGCGGCGCGACTGAACGACTGAAGCTCCGACCCCGCGCCAATTTCGGCCGGGGCGATCCCGTTGGGGATGACCTCGACGTGCGTCGCACCGCCCCGTTCCGCGAGAGGGACGAAGGATTGCGCCAGGACGAAAACGACGTTCGCCGTGCGGTAGGCGCGCGGTGTCACCCAGCGGTAGAACGCCGTCAGTCGCGCGTCGTAGGTGCCCTTCGGCCGGTCGGAGATGTCGCCGTGGACGAAGAAACCGAAGGGCACGCCGAGCGGCCGGGCGGCGAAGTAGGCCGCGGCGTGGCTGTGACAGAGCACGAAGTCCAGCGATGACAGCGTTCTCAGCGCACGCCGCGCGGCGCGATCGAACAGGAGCTCGTCGGGCACGTGCCGGAATCTCCGCAGCACTCGGAGGTCGCGAACGTGGACGCGGATCAGCTCGATCCCGTGCGCATCCGCGGGAAGGGAGTCCGAGATCATCGTTACGCGCGCATGTCGGGTCAGCTCTCGCGCCTGCCGCAGCGCAACTACCGCGACGCTCCCACCTGCACCAAGTCCGCGACAGACGACTGCGATGTGCATGTGCCTACTCTAGCCTGCGAAACCGTTCCGTCAGGCGCTCAAGGCGTTCCGCGGGACGCACGTACTCTGCGGTCGCACGGAGTGCGTTCGAGGAGTACTCCTCGCGACGAGCGCGGATGCGGGCCAGTGCGGCTGGGAGCTCTGCTTCGCCGTCGATCAACTCACCGCACCGATACTGCTCAATGAACCGAAAGCTCTCCTGACGGGTGGCCACGACGGGAATGCCAAGCCAGAGGGTCATGCCGAGCTTTTGAGACGAGACGCCCATGTTCTGAAACTGCGGTTTTGGGGAGAGGTAGAAGACCGCGCCGGCGTCGGCGGCGATCGTGGTCTCCGTGCTCTCCCGAAATCCGAGGCGCTCGGGGACGTAGATCGCACCTTCGAGCCGGCGCAGCAACGCGTCCAGGACAGGATCCGGCGCCCCCGCGGTCTGGACCATCACCCGCACACCGTCCCGGCCCGCCGCACGCACGAGCCAGTCGGAGCCGTTTTCGGACCGGAACGCGCCGGTCGTGGAGAGGACGAAGTCCTCCTCGGCGATGCCCAGCGCGCGCCTCGCCTCTGCTCGCGAACGTCCCGCGTAGGGAGTCGCATAGCTCGAGGGAAACGGAATGAACTCGTGGCTCGGAGGCAGCCCCGCGTACTCTCTCTGCAGCGGATTGCGAACTTCGTCGGTGATGATCGTGAAGCGCGCACGGCGCATGGCCCAGCGGGTCAGGCTCTTCCAGTAGAGCGAGGCGTGGCCTTCGTAGCCGCCAAGGTAGATCTCGTCACACACGGTGGCCGAGGGACGACGTGCGAGAAACGCCAGCAGGCCGGCGAACGCCATCGGCAGATCGGCGGTGCCGAGAAACAAGTCGTAGTCGCGCCACTTCCGCCGGCCCAGGTTTCGCTGGAGCCAGGAGCGGCGGTACTCGAGACTGCATCGTCGCACGCGCTCTCCGTACTCAGATTGCGGCCGGTCTCCGTCCGGCGCGAACACGTCGACCTCGAAGCCGGCCGCGAGCAGGGCACGAAGAATCCCGTCGTCCATGGGACGGCCAAAGTAGTCGGCGCGAAGTTGAAAGTACGCGGCCTTCAACGTCACACCTGCACCATCACCCGATCGACGTTGGGGTCGATGGGCGGCATGAGGTCGTTGCGCCGGAAGAGCATGTCGGACTCGACGAGGGTCAGGTTGCCGCGATGCCACGCGCGCATGGCGATGAGGTGAAAGCCGTGCGCATCGAGAAAGTCGAAGACGCCGGAGAACCGGGGAGCACCTTGATAGAGAGGGCGGATGGCCGACTCGACGAAGACGTAGCGCGTCCGCCGGAGCAGCTCTTTCGCGCCTGCCAGGACCTCGCCCTCGAAACCCTGCACGTCGATCTTCAGCAGATACACCTCGTCCAGGCTCTGCTCCCGCGCGTAGTCGTCGAGCGCGATGATCGGAACACTCTGCTCGGAGAGCGGTCCGGTCTGGTAGTCCACCTCGTCCCAGGTCTTCTGCTCGGGCGCGAGGAACGAGCTGGACACACGCGAGCCTTCGAATACGTGAAAGGTGGCTTCGGAACGGGCGCGGCCGAGACCCACGTTCACGACGTGCAGATCGGGATCGCTCCCGTAGAGCTCCCGGCTGCGCGCGGCAGCGGAAGCGTCGGCGTCGAACGCATGCACGACCGCGCCCGGGCACCAGTTCTTCCAGCAGTGAAAGAACCAGCCGTGATGCGAGCCGGCGTCGATGAGGACATGCCGCTCGAAGACGGGACCGATGGGCGCGAGGATCTTCCAGTCGGGATGAAGCTGGGTCTGCGGGAGGCCGAGGCGTTTCTTCAGGCTCCTCTTGATCCAGGGCGGAATGCGTCGCCGGATGGGGTCGAGGAGACTCATGGCGCGCATTGTAGTCGGGTACCTTACGATGGCGGCGTGTACCGAGTCGCGCTGGTCGCGTCCCACGTCATTCAGTATCAGGCTCCCTTCTTCCGCCTCCTGGCGGCGGAGCGCGACCTCGATCTGACGGTGCTCTTCTGCTCACCCGCCGGCGCGGAGTCGTACGTCGATGCGGACATGCAGACGACGCTGCGCTGGGACCTCGACCTCCTCGGCGGATACGAGCACCAGTTCCTGCGCAACTACGGCACGGGCGATGGCTATACACGTCTCGTGAACCCGAGCATCGTGCCGGCCATCCTTCGTGGGCGCTACGACGCCGTGATCTTCTTCCTCGGCTGGGGAACCATCACGTCGCTCCTCGGCATCGCCGCGTGCCGGATGAGCGACACGCCGTATCTGCTCTTCGGCGACAGCAGCTTCATCCCGCCGCCGCGCGTCGCACGGGACGCGTTGCTGCGCGCAATCGTCGGGCTGGCCGATGGACTCCTCGTCAGCGGTGCGTTCAACGCACACTACTACCAGCACTACGGTGCCGATCCGGCCCGCTTTTTTGCAGTACCATGGGCCATCGACAACGAGCGCTTCGCCACCGCCAGCCGGTTCGCTCCCAACGAACGGGAAGCGCTCCGTGCGCGAGCCGGCATCAGAGACGACTCCATGGCCATCGTGTTCTCCGCCAAGATCCTCCCTCGCAAAGACCCGATGACCCTTCTCCGCGCGGTCGATGCCATGCGCCATCGCGATCGGGCCGCAGTCATCTTCCTCGGTCACGGCGAGCTCCGTGAAGACGCGGAGACTTTCGCGCGCGAGCGCGGGCTCAACGTCCACTTCGCGGGCTTCGTCAATCAGACCGATCTGCCGAAGCGCTATGCGATGGCCGACGTCTTCGTTCTCCCTTCGCTGGACGACCCGCGCGCGACCGTGGTCAACGAGGCCATGGCTTGCGGGCTGCCGGTGCTCATCACCGACCGTTGCGGGCCGGCTGGCGACATCGTCCGCCACGGCGAGAACGGTTTCGTCTTCCAGGCCGGCGACTTCCTCACCCTGGCATCGCATCTCGACACTCTCGCCGCGGATGCGCGACTGCGCGCGCGGATGGGGGAGCGCTCGCGCGCGATCATCGCCACCTGGGACTACTCGCAAGGCGTCAAGGGCGTAATGTCGGCGCTCCGCTCTCTGGAGCGCGAGCAGTGAGCACGCGCGCGCACGAGGTCCAGGCGCGTTTCGCCTTCACGGGGAGGAATGCCTGGCTCGTGGTCCTGGCCGCGGCCCCATTACTGGTTCAATGGGCGTTGAAGACGCGGCTGTGGCCCCGTCCGTTCTGGATTCATTTCTATGATCCGGAGACGATCTATTTCTATGAAGGATTGAGACTGCTGCGAGGTCTCTCGCCACAAAACGTCGACCATCCGGGGACTCCGTTGCAGATCCTGAGCGCGGCCGTGGCATTCCTCACCGGACCCACTCCGCGGCACTACGAGGGCTTTCTCCTGGTGGCGCACGGGCTGATCGCGTTTTCGCTCCTGGCAGGCACGGCGTTGCTCCTGGCCACTCTGTTTCGCGAAGCAGCACCCATCGTGAAGGTCGTGGCCGTCTGGACGTGGGCGATGTTGCCCGGCTCCCTGGAGCGCGTGGACGTGTGGAGCCCGGAATCGCTCTACTTCGTTTCCGGAGCGGTCGTGCTCGCTCTGCTCTGGAAGTACCTGCAGACACCGGCACTGGTGTGGGCCGTGGCAGTTGGAGTGGCTTGTGGCTTCGCGATGGGGATGAAGATCGTGATGATCGGCGTCGCTGCCGGTGTCGTGATCGCGCTGATCGTGCAGCGGCGGTGGGGTCACGCATTCGTCGCGGCGTTATCCGTCGCCATCGGATTCGGGATCGCCACCCTGCCGGCGATAATGCGCTGGCCGCACATGCTCTCCAGAATCCTGGCGTTGACGGGCGACCCTCACTGGAATGACTCGACATGGACAGGACTCCTCGGAGGCGCGAAAGGCTGGCTGCTCTGGCTGATAGCCGTGTTCGTCCTCGCGGCGCGCGGGTTGCGGCGGCATCCGGCGTTGATCGCCTTTGGTGTCACTGTCATCGCGGTAACCGTCCTTGGGAACTTAAAGAGCCCATCGCCAAGACATCTGCTGCCGCATGGCATAGGCGTGCTCGCTCTGCTTGCAGCAGGAGCTCCCCTCTCGGGGAGTACCATCGCCCGGCGCACGCTGATCGGATCGGCGGCGCTGGCCGCGCTTCTCACGGTCAAAACGATGGAGAATGATCTGGCAACGCACCGCAGACGAATCGCCCATGGAATCCAGCTCCGGCAGCGGATTCACAGCGCCCTGCCGGCAGGAGCGTCCGTGTTGTGGAGCTGGCGCGTCCCGGAGCCGTCGTTCGCTCTCCGCGTCATGGCATCGACTCGAGAGGATGGCCGTACGGCGTCCCGGTTGTTTCCCCGGAACGGGTTCTATGACATCTGGAACGGGCGGATCGAACGGCCGGTGCTCCAAGACTGGAACACCCTGGTCATCGAGCGGAAGGAGCTGCCAGCGTTTCCGGAGCCGCTGGGCCGGACTCTCGCCGAGATCGATAGCTACCTGATCGTCGCCCGGAAATGAAACAGAGCACTCCGGAGCGCGCTCCGTGATCACCGTCGCCATTCCGACTTACAACCGCAGCTCGATCCTCTGCGAGACGATCGAGCATCTGCTCGCCCTGACGCCCGCGCCCGGCGAGATCCTCCTCGTCGATCAGACGCTCGAACATCCGGCCGCGGTGACCGAACGCCTGCGGGCATGGGAAGCCGCGGGCGCGATCCGCGTCATCCGTCTCGAGGAGCCCTGCATTCCGGTGGCGATGAACACCGCGCTCGAACAGGCTTCAGGAGAGCACGTGCTCTTTCTCGACGACGACATCATCCCGGGAGCGAGTCTGCTCTCCGCGCACGAGACAGCGCTCCGTGAGACTGGAGTGTGGGCGGTCGTGGGACAGGTACTACAGCCGGGAGAAGAGCCCGAGCACTTCGACGAGGCCTCGTTGCACGCCGGCCTGCTTCCCGATCTGGAGTTTCGTTTCAACCACGATGGGGCCCGCGACGTCCAGAACGTGATGGCCGGCAATCTCTCCGTGGACCGCCGCCGCGCCCTTTCGATCGGCGGGTTCGACGAGAACTTCATCGCCGTGGCTTACCGCTTCGAGACCGATTTCGCCCGGCGAATCGTGGCCGCCGGAGGGCGCATTCGCTATGAGCCGGCCGGGTCGATCCGCCATCTCAAAGTCCCGGCCGGAGGCGTTCGGGCCTGGGGCGATCATCTCAGCAGTCCCTCGCCGATGCACTCCGTGGGCGACTACTATTTCGCCCGTCTGCACGTGCCGCGTTTCTGGCACTACGCAGGTCGCCGGCTGGTGCGAAACATCGCGACCCGTTACCACCTCCGTCACCCGTGGACCATCCCCGCGAAACTGATCGGCGAGCTTCGCGGTCTCATTCTGGCCCGAACGCTCGTGAGGCGAGGCAAACGGTTGCGGGGAATAGTTCGCTCCCCCAACACGCTGGGGTAACCGGCAAAGACCCGATGGCACTCATCCTCTACCTCATTCTCCTCGGTCTGGCGTGCGCCTACGCGCTGCGGGACTGGAGGCGCGCATGGCTGGCCTTGATCGTGTGCGGAGTCATCCAGGATCCGGTGCGAAAACTCACGCCCGGTCAGCCGGTGGCCGTGTCGTTCCTGGTGGTGGGACTGTTCGTCGTCGTGCTGTTCGCTGCCCGGCGCGAGCTGCTGGCTCATGCCCGAGAGTTCGCGGCCCGCTTTCCGAACCTCAATACGACGGTGATGATCTTTCTCTTCTTCCTCGTCGTTGCCGGATTCAACGGATTGACCACCTACGGCTTCGACAAGTGGAAGGTACCGCTGGTCAGCTTTGTCACCTACGTCGCGCCACTCAGTGCGATCGTGCTCGGATATACATGGCTGCAACGGGAAGAGTCCATGATCCATTTTTTCCGGCTCTATGCGCTGCTGACTTCCGCGGCCATGACCGGCGCCCTGCTCGAGTACCTGCGCGTCGAGTCCAGTCTGCTGGGAATGGTGTCCTTTCAGGGCGATTTCATTCGCCATCTGCCGGGCATCCAGATCCGGATGTTGTCCGGTTTCTACCGCAGTCCGGACATCATGGCCCTGCACGCTGCCACGCTCACCGCCATCGGCATCATGATGGCGCTCCGGGCGGGAATGAAGAAGGAAGTGCTGTTCTGGTACGGCGTGGCGGGATTCGGCTTCCTGACCTGCATGCTGGCGGGGCGGCGGAAAGCTCTCTACTTCATCGCCGTCTTCTGTCTGGCCTTCCTCTGGCGCTATGTGCGGCGCGTGAAGGTCTCGCAGTTCCTGGCGATCCTGGGCATCGCCGTGATCCTCGGTGTCGTGCTGCGAAACCTCTCTTCCAATGAAGAGACGAGCGTGTACGCGCGTGGAGCGCTCGCCAGCCGTGGAGAGTTTGCGCAGCGGCTCGAAGGCGGGACCATGGAGACGTTCCGCCAGTTCGGACTGATGGGTGCGGGTCTCGGCACAGCCACGCAGGGTGTTCGTCACCTCCTGGGAACGGACATGAACGTCGGCTGGCAGGAAGGTGGGCTGGCAAAGCTGGCCATTGAAGTCGGTCTTCCCGGAATTCTGCTGGGTCTGGTCATGGGCTGGATCGTTCTTCAACTCTGGCTGCGTCTCACGTCGATTCGCGACGTGGAAGGCTCTTCGCAGTTCATGCGCGCCACTCTGTTCGGCTTCGTCGTGGCGAACGGCGCGTCCTTCCTCGCTTCCGCGCAGGCCTACAGCGACGCGGTCCTCGCGCTCATGGCCGGCTTCTTCGTGGGCTGTCTGTTCGCCACGGCGGCACTCGATGAGCGGCACGCCGCATCGCAACGTGCCGCCACACCGGAGACGCAGTCCGAAGCGGTACTGCCTCCAGGCCCGCTGCCGCTTCCGTCCTGATGCGCATCCTGCACGTGGTGCCCACCTACTTGCCCGCACGGCGGTACGGCGGTCCCATCGTGGCGGTGCATGGGCTCTGCAAAGCACTCGTCTCCCGCGGTCACGAAGTCGAAGTCTTCACCACGAACGTGGATGGTGACGGAGTCTCGGATGTCCCGACCGCGGTGCCGGTCGACGTCGACGGAGTGCAGGTGCGCTACTTCCCTTCACCACAACCACGCCTGTACTGGTCTCCGGGCATGCGTCGCGCTCTCCGCGATGTCGATTGCTTCGATCTCGTACACATCCACGCCGTCTATCTCTGGCCCGGCGTCGCTGCCGCCCGCGCTGCACGAAAGGCGAGCATCCCCTACGTCATCTCTCCGCGCGGAATGCTGGTGCCCGAGCTGATCGCGGGAAAGAGCCGCTTCGCCAAACTGCTCTGGCTGCAGCTCGTGGAGCGCCGCGGGCTCGCGCGCGCGTCGGCCATTCATTTCACCTCGCAGCTCGAGTGGGAAGATGCCAAGCGGGTCGGATTGCCGATGCCTCACCCATTCGTGGTCGCCAATGGCGTCGACCTCCCGCAGCGCCCCGACGTCCCGCGCGACGAGCGGACGCTGGTGTTCCTCGGGCGCATCAACTGGAAGAAAGGCCTCGACCGCGCCATCGAGGCCCTGCCTTCGCTCCCGGGCGTCCGGCTGGTCATCGCCGGGAACGATGAGGAGAATCTGACCTCGCGACTCCGCGACCTGGCCGCGCAGCTCGGCGTCGCGGAGCGCGTCCAGTTTCCCGGTCCCGTGTATGGCGCGGCCAAGGATGAGCTATTCGCTCGCGCCACGCTGTTCGTGCTGCTCTCGACGAACGAGAACTTCGGCAACGCCGTGCTCGAAGCCCTGGCCATGGAAACGCCCGCCGTGCTCTCGCAAGGCGTCGGGTTGGCCGACGAGGTGGTGGAGGCTGGCGCCGGCATCCTCGACATGGACGGCGTCGCGGCGCTGTTGGATGATGCAGAGCGTCGCGCGGAGATGGGTCGCCGCGGGCGCTCGCTCGTCGAGTCGCGATTCGCCTGGCCTCGCGTCGCGCAACAGATGGAGGACGCGTATTGCTCGATCAGATCACGCCGGTGATCCTCACCCGCGATGAGGCGCCGAACATCGCGCGGACGCTCGGGCAGCTCACCTGGGCGTCCGACATCGTGGTGGTGGACAGCTTCTCCACCGACGACACCGTGGAGATCGCCAAAGGCTTCCCCAACGTGAGGGTGCTCCAACGCAAGTTCGACGTGCTCGCGACGCAGTGGATGTTCGGACTGGAGCACGTCAGCACGCCTTGGCTGCTGGCCCTCGATGCCGACTACTTCGTTCCCGACGAGCTCGTCCGGGAGCTGCAGCGGCTGACCCCACCCGCGGCCGTTCGCGGTTACCGTTCGCGTTTTCTCTACGCGATGGGCGGCAGGGTTCTCCGCGGATCGCTCTATCCGCCGCACATCGTCCTTGCTGCGACGGCGCATTCCCGCGTGTGGCAGGACGGTCATGCGCAACGGCTGGTCGTCGAAGGCGAAGTCGGGGATCTCGATACGCCCATCATCCACGACGACCGGAAGAGCTTTCGCGCGTTCGTATCGCGTCAGAAGCGCTACATGGCTCTCGAAGCGGACAAGCTGCGCAGTGCCGATCCCCTCTCGATCGGTTTCTCCGGCCGCGTGCGCAAGCTGATCGTCGTCGCACCATTCGCCGCGCTCTTCCACACGCTGCTCGTCAAACACCTGATCCTCGATGGTCGCGCCGGACTGTTCTACGCGTGGGAACGCTTCGTCGCCGAGTTGATTCTCTCGCGCGAGCTCTTGCGGCGACGCAAGTGAGGCTTTAGCGAACACGGAATCCTGTGGAGCGGTGGGCTTGAGCCCACCGGGCTCTCGCGAAACACCTCCCCTCTGCCGGCGCGGCTCTCGGCACGCGTGTCCCGAGAGCCTCACACGGCTTCGGCAAATCCGTCGCAAATGCCCGGAGGGCTAAAGCCCACCGCTCCAAAGAACATCAGCCGCCTATGCGCTGAATCATCAGGTCGCCCATCACCAGCAGGTCCATCTTCGTGCGCAGAAAGCAATCGAGCGCCTCGGCGGGAGTGTTCACGACCGGCTCGTTCTCGTTGAACGAAGTGTTGAGCACGAGCGGAACGCCGGTGAGCGCGCGGAAGGCGCGAATGAGGTGATAGTAGCGAGGGTTCTGCGCTTCGGTCACGGACTGCAGCCGCCCCGATCCGTTGACGTGCGTGACGGCCGGGATGAGCGCGCGCTTTTCTTCCCGGATCTGGTAGACCTGCAACATGAACGGCACGTCGTAGTCGGTCTCGAACCACTCGCCAACCGCTTCGCGCATCACCGAAGGGGCAAAGGGGCGGAAGGACTCGCGACGCTTGATCTTGTGGTTGAGGATGTCCTTCATGTCCGCGCGACGCGGGTCGCAGACGATGGAGCGGTTGCCGAGTGCACGGGGACCCCATTCCATCCGTCCCTGAAACCAACCCACGACGTTTCCCTTGGCCACTTGCTCCGCGGTGAGCATCGACAGTTCGCGCTCATCGGTCACGCGGCGCTGTTCGAACTCTCCGGTGCCGAGATCCTCGTGACGCGCATCGACGGCCCGGTCGACTGCTGCGTCGTCGTAGCCGGGGCCCCAGTAGGCATGGTCCATTACGAACGAGCGTGGCTTGCGCAACTCCTGGTTCCACACCCAGTACGCCGCGCCGATCGCACCACCGGCGTCGCCCGCCGCGGCCTGGATGTACTGCTCCTTGAAAGGGGACCGGTCGAACACCAGCCCGTTAGCCACACTGTTGTAGCCGCAGCCGCCGGCCAGCGCGAAGTTGGGGATCTTCGTCTGCGCATGGAGCGCATTCGCGAGCGCGAAGTAGGCCTCCTCGAACATGGCCTGCATCGAGGCGGCGAGGTCTTTGTGCCGCTGCTCGAGCGGATCGCTCGCTGCGCGCACGGGACCCAGCTTCTCCACGAGCCTGTCGGAGAAGACAGGACCAATCACGGGCGAGCCGCCCTGCCAGACCATGTCCAAGCCGACGGTGTGATGTGTGAAGTAGTCGAGGTCGAGGGCGAAACGTCCGTCGCGCACTTGGACGATATCGCGCATCTCGTTCAGGAAGACCGGCTTCCCGTACGGGGCGAGACCCATGACTTTGTACTCGTCGCCGTAATTCGGAAAGCCGAGGTACTGAGTCATGGCGGTGTAGAAGATGCCCAGCGAGTGCGGAAACCCGATCTCCCCGAGAACTTCGATGTGATTGCCGCGAGCCACGCCCCACATGGTGCTGACGAAGTCGCCGAAGCCGTCGATGGAGAGCACCGCCGTCTCTTCAAACGGCGCGACGAACGCGGCCGAAGCGAGGTGGGCGCGATGGTGCTCGACTTGGTGCAGCTTCGGTTTCAGCTCATCGAGTCTGAAGGTCTCGATGAGCTCGGTGCGCAGGTCCTTGATCTTCGACCGATTCTCGAGGCGCCTGCGGAGCGCCGCCACCGAGGGCCGCTTGGCCAGGATGAACTTCATCCGCTGGAACAGTCTCGCGTTGGGATCGCGATTGACCGCAATGTGGTCGACTTCATCCAACGTGATCCCCGCCTCGCGCAGGCAGTACTCGATGGACGCGCTCGGGAAGCCGGCCCAGTGCTTCACGCGCCGGAAGCGCTCTTCCTCCGCCGCGGCAATGAGCTTCCCGTCGACGACGAGACAAGCCGAGGCGTCGGCGTGATGGGCGTTGAGTCCGAGGATCTTCATTCGTTTGGTTTTCCCGTCCCCGGTCCGAGTCTTCGAGTCGTCGAGTCGTCGAGTCGTCGAGGTTGGAGTCGTCGAGGTTGGAGTCTTCGGGTTTGGAGTCTCATAGCCTCAGAGTTTCATAGTCTCATAGCGCCAGCATCTCGCGGGCGGAGCGCTGGCGTCTCGCCGGCTGGCTCGGGGGCGTCTCGCCCCCGGGGCGGGGGAGCGTGTTCGGGCGCTGACGCAAACACCTCGCGATGTCTCGGCTCGGCTTCGAATCCCCCGCCCGCGGCGGGACGCCGCTCCGCCAGCCGGCGGGGACGCCGGCGCTCCTTGGGGCGACCGCCTCTTGAAGCGCCCCACGAGTCGCAGGAATCCCTATGAGACTATGAGACTGTGAGACTGTGAGACTTGACGACTCGAAGACTCGAAGACCAGACGAGCGAAGACAGACGAACCGAATGAGCACACCCAACGCCCGGCGCCGCGTGGTCTTCGTCAACCGCTACTTTCATCCCGATCACTCGGCCACCAGTCAGATCGCATCCGACCTCGCTTTTCATCTGGCTTCACGCGGGTGGGACGTGACGGCCGTGACGAGCCGCCAACGCTACGATGATCCGGCGGCGACGTTGCCTCGTTCGGAATCGGTTCGTGGCGTTCGCATCCTGAGGATCTGGTCGACGCGCTTCGGACGCGCGGGACTGCCGGGCCGGGCGGTCGACTACCTGACTTTCTATGCAAGCGCCCTGGTCGCACTCCTCCGCCGGAGGAAAACGCTGATCGTCGCGGCCACGGACCCTCCCCTGCTCTCGGTGGTCGCCGCAATCGCCGCTCCTCAGGTGGTCAACTGGATTCAGGATCTGTTCCCCGAGGTGGCCGAGGCGCTGGGGATTCGCGTGCCCTTCGTGAAAGGCCTGCGCGACTGGTCCCTCCGTCGCGCCAAAGCCAATGTCGTTCTCGGCGAGCTGATGGCCACGCGCGTACCTCGCGCCGTCGTGATCCACAACTGGGCCGACTCCGATCTTCGTCCGATGGACCGGAAGGACGCAACGTTCACCGTCGGGTACTCGGGAAATCTTGGACGCGCCCACGAGTTTGCATCCATCGTGGGCGCGATGCAGAGACTCCCGAACGTGCGGTTCGTGTTCACGGGCGGTGGCGCGCAACTCGCCGCGGTCCGCGCCGCCGCTCCCTCGAATGCAGAGTTCCGCGCCTATGTGCCTCGGGAGCAACTGAGCGAGAGCCTGTCCTCAGTGGACGCGCACCTGGTCTCACTCCAACCTTCGCTGGAGGGCTTGATCGTGCCGAGCAAGTTCTACGGAATCCTGGCCGTGGCCCGTCCCGTGATCTTCATCGGCGCGCGCGACGGTGAGCTGGCCCGCATCATCGACCGCCATGGCTGCGGCGTGGTGGTGGAGTCCGGCGATGTCGAAGGCTTGGTGCGCGCCATCGAAACGCTCGCCAGCGACCGGAGCCAGTCCGCGGCCATGGGTCTCCGCGGGCGGGAGCTGTATCTGCATCGGTTCGCTCCCGCACACGCGTTCGCCGCGTGGGAGCGCGTCCTCGAGGAGAATGCGGCATGACCCGCACGTCGCGGCAAATCGCCCTGACCGCGATGGCCATCGGCTGCGCGGCGTTGTGCTTCGTGGCGGTGCTGAGCCGCGACGCCCTGCGCGATCCACGTCCGCCGGACGACGAGGCCGGCATGGCGCGCTGGCTGGCCGGGCATCCCGCCGACTGGCGCACGGCCGGGCGGATCTCCGAGTCGGCTCTCGACTCGAGCTCACCCAACCGCGTGGCGCTGTGGCGCGGCGCCTATGACCATGCGAAGCGACTGACTCCCCCTCTCACGACGGTCAACGCTGCTTTCGTTCGCGGTGGTCTCTTCCACTGGTACGAGCTCTCGGCGAGTGATCGCGCGAGGATCCTGACCGCGGCCGCTCCGCTGATGCAGGAGCGCGAGTTTTTCGAGAAGATGCACGTGCCTCTTTGGCAACTGACGCGCGATCTCCGCTGGATCCGCCGCGTCTCCCCCGACACCGTGAACGCGCGGGACGCACTCGCGTCCCTGGCGCTGTCGCAAGGACTGTTCGCGGACTACCGCGCACTGCGCGAGGACACGCGGCGCGCGAACCTGCGCGAGTTCGACGCGCGGCGCAGGCTAGTCCAGGAGCCTTCGGAGTTGCTGACCTTTCTTCCGGCGCGGCTCGATCGGTCCGATGATCGGATGGTGCAAGACATTCTCACGGAGCTGGACCGCCGGGCCTTCGATGCGAAGCACATGAACACTCGCATCGAATCTCTCGTGTCCTTCGCGCTGCGCCACGACCTTCAACCGCTGGCCGGCATTCGCCCTCTGGTGGAAACGCCGACTCCGCTACTCAGCGATGTCACGCGCGCACGCGCCGCCCTCGCGATGGACGACCGCACGCTGGCCACGCAGATCGAGCTCGCGTCCGCGGTTCCCGGAGCGGCGGAGTGGAATGCGTACTACCTCGACCGCGCGCGATTCGAAGCGCGACGGCGAGACGCTCCGGGCGCCGCAGGCTATCTGCGGCGTGCGGCCATCGGCGGGACGACCCTGGCCACGCTCGTCGCGGAAAAGGAAGTGGCCGCGCTCTTAGGCGAAGCAAGCGATCGCACGAGGCTCCTGGCGCAAGCGGCCCAGCCTCGCGTGTGGGCGGGCGCCTGCGGTGCTGAGCTCTGCGGCACGGTCACGACGACGGAGTACACGGCTGGGAGTACGTTGACGCTGCGCATGGCTCCGTCTCAGACCGACGCCACCCCGCCTTACGTCGCGGTCTACGTCGACGATGCACTCGTGGCCGAGGCCGACCTGCGCCGCGAGCGCGACTTCTCCATCCCCGTGAGCCCCGGATTGCACGAGCTCGAGATCCGCTTGCTCAATCCACGCACGCGCAACGGCATTCAACGCCGCGTGCGCTTGTCGTGATCGATGGAGGCCACCGCAGCGCCGGCGATGGCGGCTAGTGTGGCGGGATTGGACGGAATGAAGAGGTTGAAATCGAAGAGCGCATGCACCATGGCTACACCGAGACTGGCCAGCGCAGCGGTCTGAAAAGCGCGACGAACCCAGGTCAGCTCGCGTGAGCCCGGCCCGAACGTCATCCGGATCAGAGCAACGTAGCCTCCGAGAAGAGTGAGCACGGCGACCACGACCCCCACCGTCCCGGCGGTGACGGCCACTTCCAGATAGTCGTTGTGCGCGTGGTGATAGAAGTGCCCCGCGCCGGCTTGCTCCATCCACACGACACGGTCGAAAGTCCCCAAGCCGCTGCCCAGGACCGGAAAGCGCTGCCAGAGATCGATCGCCGTCGCGGCCGCCATGCGGCGGCTCACGGAATCGGTGCCCACCGAACCCGGCGCGAACCGCCCCACCGTGCGCTCCGGGCCGAGGAACAATGCCAGCGCGACAATGAGCACGAGCCCCGTTGCCAAGGCAAAGGACGCTCGTACCACGCGCCGTCCTGGCAGCAGCGCGACCACGCCAACGATCGCGGCGGCCAAGGCCAGGAGCGCCCCCCGCGACTGCGAGAGCAGGATACCCGCCAGAGAGGTGAGGGCCGCCAGGACCGCGAACCCGCCGAGCAGTGCATGCCGTTCGAGCACAGTGGCCAGCCGACGGGCGAAGGGAAGGTCGGCAGGCCCCGATCTGCGCCAAAGTGCGGCAACCAGAAACAGCGCCATCGGCAGAATGATGGCCAGGTAGTGCGCGAAGTGGTTGGGATTCACGAACGTACCGGTGACCCTGTGGAAGATGAGCCGGTTCACCCATCCCCAGATTTCGAAGCGTTGCAGCGCCGCTTCGCGGATGCCATACAACGACTCGAACACGGCGGCCAGGCAAAGCACTGTTGCCAGAACGCGCCGCCTCGCGTCATTCCGGATCAACAGCGCCGAGGTGATGAACGTGGCCAGGATGGCCGCCAGCCGCAGAATCTCCACGGAGGTGGCCCGAGGGTCGACGGAGACAGGCCAGGCGCCACGCACCGGGGCACCGGCCAGCGACGCCACGCCGGATGCGTCCTTCCAGATGACCGAAGACTCGGGCGAAAGAAACTGCAGGATCGACGGAGACAAGGGAAGGAGTTGCAGGGCGCCGACCAGCAGAAACAGGAGCGAGCCGTTGAGCCAGAGGATGCCGGCACGCGTGGGCTGGGCGGTGTTGGTCCGATCCCGGGTCGCGTACAAGCGGAGAAGCGCGGCGCACGCGCAAAGAGCCAGAGGAACGGCAATCAGAGGAAGGCGCGCACGCTCGATGACCGAGCCGAATGGGAGAGGCAGCCAAGCCAGCCAAGCGAATAGAATCGTGAGACAAACGCCCTCGGCGGAGCGGACCCAGCGGTTAGCCTGCATCAGAATAATCCCATTGTAACGGGGTATCTGCTACAAAGTTCACGTGTTACACTCCGTCGTCGGGTCCCCAAGCGCTCAATTCCGGAGGTCGTGTGCGTGTGGTGAAGAAGCGCGTTCTTGTCCTTGTGGTTCTGCTCACTCTCCCCATCCTGGCTTCGGCGCAGCTCCGCGATCGCGATCCGGATCTGGCTGGAGCGAAGAAGCTTGCCGGCGATCTGCAGCAGGCCAACTTTCATCGCGGCTCGTTCTATCTCCTCTCCCGGTTTCGCATCTCCGATGCCGGCTACACGGAGTCCGGGTTCCTTCCGACCGGAGATCAGGGTGGAGGACTCTCGCTGACGGTCGAGGCTCCGCACCGCCTCTACTTCGTCCCTCGGAAGAAGACTGTCTACAGTCTGGAGGTCGTCCCGGGCTACAGCTTCTTCAAGGAAGAGGAACGGGGAACGCAGTTCAACTACCTCGTCCGTGCCGACGCGCACTTCCTCCTGAACCACGTCTATCTCAACCTGTATGCGCTGCGCGCCGACCAACTCCGAGCACACGTGGCCGACCTCAACCGTCTGGCTACGGCCCGGGACAGTGAGATCGGACTGGCCAGCGAGATCAAGTACTCGAGCCGCACCAGTGCCCTTTTGACCGCGCGCGTGCGGGACACCTCCTATCCCCTCAATCGCTTCCAGCCCGACCCACTGCCTTCCACGCAAGTGCCTGTGGAGATCCTCGACCGCCAGGAAAAGAACTTGCGTCTTTCGGTCCTTCACAAGACCTTCCCCCGCACCTCATTCTTCGTGGCAGGCGAGGCCAGCGACTACGACTTCGTGAACAAGGACGCGTACAAGAGCCGCCGGACCTACGTCGGCGGCGGCCTGAGCTATGACGGTGGCCGCACGCAGTTCCGCCTCGAAGGTGGGACCATGAAGCTCGACTTTGACGATCCGACTCAGCCTGATTTCACCGGAATCGGCGCTCAGGCCAGGGTGTCGCGCAACAACGGCCGCTGGACGTACTCGCTGGGCGCCGACCGAGACCTCGGGTTCAGCGTCTTCCGCGACAACGCCTATTACCTTTCCACCTCGGCCAACGTCGGCGTCGACTACATCACCACGCGCAAGCTCACGCTTCATGCGCGGTCCGCGGTCGAGCGCGACGAATACGACACCCCGGTGCTGGGGCAGACACGCACCGACGATATCTCCTTCACGAGCGTTGGATTTACTTACGGACTGCGGCGTCTCCGGTTCGGAACCGACGTGGGTTGGTACGAGCGGGAGTCGACGGCTTTCGGGGACGAAGCCTCCGGAATACGATACGTGCTCCGGTTGTCATTCACACCGTAACCCGGTTATTTGCAGGTGTAAACTTTCAGATTGAGGGGGCGGTTTCACATGGAAGTGACGGCTCGCGCAACGAACGCGTCACAGACCAGGCAGTACCGTTCTTTCCGTCGGCCCACACGTCAGGAGCGAGCCCGTCTCATTTGAGAGGCGCGGCGAGCGTTTATTGTTGGAGAATCGATGAAGCTTCGAGCGGCACTGATCATGATCCTCTTCGCCGCGGGATGGGCCGCGGACGGACAGGATCTGCAGATCCTTTCGACGGACGCACCTGTCGGCGCGCGTGACGTGCTCGACATTCGCGTTCTCGAAGACGCGAGCATCAGCAGCCCGCGGGTCACCGTCAACGACGATGGAGTGATCCCTCTGCAGGTGGTCGGACGTGTCCAGGTGGCAGGCCTCACCTCCACTCAGATCGAAGCGAAGCTGAAGTCTTTGCTCGAAGCCAATATCCTCACGAAAGCCACGGTCTCGGTTCAGGTGGTCGAGTTCGCCAGTAAGCCGATCTCTGTCGTCGGCGCGGTCGTTCGCCCGGGCCTCATCGGCGGACGTGGCACCACGACGCTCATCCAGGCACTCACCCAGGCGGGCGGCCTCAGCGCCGGTCACGGCAAAGAGCTCTACGTCCTTCGCACCGGCCGCAACGGCCTGTCCGAACAGGTGGCCATCAACATCGATGACCTGATGATCGGTGGGAAGTCGGAGCTGAACATCCCGCTCTTGCCGAATGACCTCGTCAACGTGCAGCTCGACGCGCCGCTGGCCATCTACATCATGGGCGAGGTGATGAAGCCGGGGAAGATCGAGTTCCGCAGCTCGCAGACTCCCACGCTGATCCAGGCCATCGCCGCTGCAGGCGGTCACACCGACCGCGCCTCGCGAACAGCCTTCATCAAGCGGCTGGTCAACGGGCGTGAAGTCACCATCGAGGCCAATTTTCAGAGTATCCTCCGGGGCAAGCGGGAAGATGTCGTTCTGCTCGACAACGACACCATCTACGTCAAAGAAGCCTTCTTCTAGCGCGCACGCGCCGGAAGCAGAGGCCAGGAGACTCTCGATTCCTTCTGCCCTGTGCTTCCCGCACGTGCGCGACGAGCTCGCGCCATGGACCTGAATACCCAGCAGGAAATCCACCTCTCGCATTACTGGAACGTCATCCGGAAGCGCTGGAAGGTGGCGGCCGCGATCGCGGTGCTGGTGATGTTGGGAACCTTCCTCGCCAGCTCGTTCTCCAAGCCGCTCTATCGCTCCACGATCCAGATTCAGATCGAGCGGGAGTCGAACACGGTCACCATCGAGGACATCTTCGGCATCGCCGCCTCCGACCAGGAGTTCCTGCAGACGCAATACGTCCTGCTCAAGAGCAAGGGGCTCGCGCTCCGCGTCGTCGACGACAACAAACTCCAGAATGACCCCGAGCTCAATCCCGGCGGCACGGCGGGAAAGACGCCCGCTGAAGTTCAGCAGATCAAAGAAGGCATCGCGGGGTCGTTGCTGGGCGGCGTCTCCGTCACGCCGGTGCGCAGCACGTCGCTGGTGGAGATCGCCTACGTGGGGACCTCACCGCGCCTGACTCAGAAGATCGCCGAGGCCTGGGGCGAGGCCTTCATTCGCCAGAACATCGCCAAGAAGCTCGACAGCGTGGCGCGCGCCAGCGACTTCCTCACGGACCAGATCGCGGCCGTCCAGTCGGACCTCGAACTGGCCCGCCAGCAACTCACCGACTACGGCCGTAGCCGGGGCATCCTCTCCGTCGAGGGAGGAACCGAAAACGTGGTCATGTCCACGTTGACGCAAATCAACGCCGATCTCACCACGGCGCAGAACGAGCTCTACAACCGGCAGGCCGCGCTCACCTCGTTGCAACGCACGGCTCCGGAGGCGGTGGCTTCCAGCGACTCCCTCGTGTTGCGCATGACCGACGAGCTCTCGCAGCAGCAACGCCTGTACAACGAGCAGCTCAGCCGGATGCGCGAAGGGCATCCGGAGATGCTCAAGCTCAAGGACCAGATCGAGAAGACCCGCGAGCAACGCGACGCCTCCGTGCGCCAGGCCTACAACAAGGGCCTCGAATCAGCCCGGGGCGAAGTGAGCGCGGCCACCGCGCGTGTCAATTCGCTCCGCGAAGCGTCCCAACGCCAGCGCGGCGAAGTCCAGCGCTTGAACGTCGACGCCGCCAAGTATCTCGACCTGCGTATGGCCGTGGAAAACAAGCAGTCCATGCTCGGCTCGCTGCAGAAACAGCTCAATGAGACCCAGGTGACCGCCCGCCTGCGCGGCTCGGCCACCTCCAACATCCATTGGGTCGATCACGCACCGCTTCCCGGTGGGCGCTTCAACCTCACCATGAAACGGAATCTCCAGAGTGCGTTTCCCCTCGGCCTGATGCTCGGCCTGGCCGCCATCTTCTTCCTCGAGTACATGGATCGCTCGGTGAAGACACCAGAGGATCTCGAGAAAGTCACCAAGTTCGCCTCTCTCGGCGTCATCCCCGCCGCCGGTTCGCTGACTCGGCAATACGGTTACGGGCAATCCGCCAACCGCGCTCCCCGACTGCGCGCCGTGGAGACGTCGGGCGAACAGAAGGAGCAAGGCGTCGAGCTGGTCCCGCACACGGATGCGCGATCCCCGATCGCCGAGGCTTATCGCGCTTTCCGCACCTCCCTGCTCCTGGCCTCGGCCAGCTCGCCCAAGATCATCGTCATCACCTCGTCCTTCGCGCGCGAAGGCAAGACCACCACGTCGGTGAACCTGGCCACCGTGCTCGCCCAGATGGGCAAGCCCGTGCTCCTCTTCGACGCTGACCTGCGCCGCCCCCGTCTGCAGAAGGTCTTCCAGGGAAAGATGAACCTCGGCCTCGTGAACTACCTGGCCGCGAACATCCCCCTCGAGGACATCATCCAACCGACCGAAGTCCCGAATCTGTCCGTCGTGCTCTCCGGGCCGATCCCCCCCAATCCCTCGGAACTGCTCGCCTCGGACCGGATGAAGCACCTCATCGCCGAAGTCCGCGACAAGTTCGCCTACGTCATCTTCGACTCCCCGCCCGTCCTGGCCGTCACCGATGCAATCGTCCTCGCGGCGAGCGCCGACGGCGTCGTGCTCTGCGTCCACGGCGGCAAGACTCCCCGCGAGCTCGTGCAGCGCTCCGCGGAGCGCCTGCGCCAGTCCAATATCCCCGTCCTCGGCGCGATCCTCAACAACCTCGACCTGCACCAGTACGGCTACACCTACCGCAAGAGCTACTACGACTACTACGACTCGAATGAGGAGCAGCCCGATCCGAAGGATTCGAAGCCGTCGAGGAAAGAGCGCTCCCGCAAGTCGTCGTAAGACTTCCGCTCACTGCATCTGGCTTCACACTCTCCGTGAATGATCCGTTGAGCGCCGAGCATTCACCCGCACTTCCCACACGACGACCACGACTCGATGATCGACATCCACCATCACTGTCTGCCCGGCGTCGATGACGGACCACGCGAGTGGGACGAAGCTGTCGGAATGTGCCGCATGGCCCTCGACGAGGGCATCGAGACGATCGTGGCCACACCCCACGTTCTGCGCGGCCGGTGGAAACCGGTCACGATCCCGGAGCTCACCATGCGCCTGGACAGCCTTCGCTCCCGCGTAGGCAGCGAGCCGCGACTGGTGCTGGGATCCGAGTACTTCTTCGGCCATGACATCGTCGACGTGCTGGAGGCCGGTAACGCCATCGTTCCGCTGGCAGGGAGCCGCTATGTGCTGGTGGAGCTGGCGGCAAACAGCGTTCCGCCCATGCTCGAACAACCCTTCTACCGGCTGCAGCTCGGTGGATGGATTCCGATCCTGGCCCATCCGGAGCGAAATCTGGTGTTCCAGGAGCGCCCGGACATCCTCGCGTCTTTTCTGCATCTCGGGGCAAAGATGCAGATCACGGCCGGGAGTCTGCTGGGAGAGTTCGGGCCGGCCGCGAAGCGCTCCGCAGAGATCCTGCTGCAGCGCAAAATTGTCCACTTCATGGCCACGGACGCCCACAACCTTTCCAAGCGTCCTCCCAGGATGCGCGCTGCGCTGGCGGCGCTCGAAGAACGAGTGGGCCGCGACGTCGCCCTGGCTCTCACCCACGGGAATCCGCTCGCGGTCATCGAGAATCGTCCTCTCGACTACGAGCCGGAGCCCGAATGGGAGGAGAGAGGCGGATTATTCACGCGGATGCGCTCGTTTTTTGGGCGGTAGGTCGTACAATCCTGAGGAATCCTATGAAAACCCGCATCCTGACGGCCCTTGTCTTCGCCTTCCTCGCCGCCTCCGTGAGCGCGCAGGTGAAGAACGGAATCGAGCACACGCCAGTTTCCTGCATCCGCGCCGGCGAGTTGCCACTGCTCCAGGTCACCACCTCCGACGAGGGCGAGCTCCGCGGGTATTTCCGGCGCATCAACACCAGCGACTGGTGCTCGGTGGAGGGCACGAACAATGGCCCGCTGTCGCGTGTCGTCCTGCCGAAGTTCGAAGCCGGGGATGAGATCGAGTACTTTTTCGTCCTGATCCAGGGAGTGCGCGTCATGGGACGCAGCCAGCGCATCTATCGCGCCCGCGTCACCGCCGAATGCGAAGACGCATTCGCACGCCACATCATCCGCCTGACCATGCAGTGCGGCGAAAACGATCAGGCCGTCCCTTCCGCCATGGGCGCCGGGTACCTCCTGGGCGAGATCACCAAGGGCGAGCCCCCCTACGCCTCGCCGGACACCCCACGCGAACAGTGAGCTCCTGAGCTCCGGTTAGTCCAGCGCCCGGGGAAAGTGTCCGGTCGGTTGGGTTGTCAGTTGTCGGTGATCGGTTGTCTGCGCCCGATCGCGCCGTGGAAGATCCCCTCCCAACTGAGAACCGACAACTGACAACAGCGTCATTGCGAGGCGAGGAGCCTGCGCGGCAGAAAGTGCATTGGCCTCGGAGCTGCCGCACGTGCCCAAGGCTATTGCCAACCAGCGCAGCCGGCCGTGCCGGCTAGTGGGCCTTGGCCTTCTTCACTTCCTCGGTGAGCGCCGGGAGGATCTGGAAGAGGTCTCCGACGATCCCGAGATCCGCGACGCGGAAGATGGGCGCCTCCGGGTCCTTGTTGATGGCCACGATGTGCTTCGACGACGACATGCCGGCCAGGTGCTGGATCGCGCCCGAGACTCCCGCAGCGATGTAGAGATTCGGGCTGACCACACGCCCGGTCTGTCCGACCTGATGGTGATGATCGATCCATCCGGCGTCGACCGTGGCGCGTGACGCGCCGACGGCTCCACCAATGGCGTGCGCCAGATCGCGGATGTAGGAGAAGTTGGCTGCCTCTTTGAGACCGCGTCCACCCGAAACGATGATGTCCGCCTCGGCGATGGTCAGCTCTCCCGCCTCGGGCACTTTCGTCTCGACGAGCTTCACGCGGCGATCGGCCGCATCGGCGACGACATTCACCACCTCCGGCGCACCACCGCCAACGTCTTCCAGCGGAAACGCGTTCGGACGCGTGGTGGCGATGGCGGGCATGCCGGTCACCTCGACCGTGGCGAAGGCCCTGCCAGCGTAGACCGGACGGCGTGCGCGCAGTTTGCCGTCGACCCACTCGAGGCGGTCGACATCGGAGGCCACGCCGACGCCCAGCCGCGCGGCGACGCGCGGTGCGAGATCGCGGCCGTTGGACGTGCCCGTGAACAGGACGACGGCCGGCTGCATCTCACGGATCACCTTCACCACCGCCGCGGTGTAGGTCTCGGTGTCGTAGGGCCCGAGGTCTGCGACATAGACCTTCTTCGCGCCGTACCGGCCGGCTTCCCCGGCGGCTGCCTCGCTGGAGACCAGGCCTCCCATGTCACTCACGGCGGAAGCCGCGAGTTGGTTGCCGATCGTGAGCGCTTCGCGGGAAACCTTCTTGAGCTTCCCGTCCTTGGATTCAGTGATGACCAGAACACCGGGCATGATCTCTCCTCGCCGGTACGACCCGGCACGCTGGTTGGCCTAACCCGCCCTAGAGGGCTTTCACTTCGTCTTTGATGTACTTGAGAATCTCGCGAGCGGCGGCGCCCGCGTCCGCGCCGTCGATCTTGCGGCCGCCGGTCTTCTCGGGCGGCAGTTCGAGCGTCACGACGACGACGCGCTGCTGGTAGATGTCCTGCTCGTCGAGGCCGAGATCCGCGACGGTCTTCACGTCGATGGCGATCTTCTTGGCGGCCATGATCCCCTTGAGGGACGAGTAGCGCGGCTCGTTGAGGCCCTTCTGCGCGGTGACCACGGCCGGGGTGGTCGTCTCGAGCACTTCTTCGGCACCTTCGATCTCGCGGTGCGCGGTGAGCTTGCCGTCCGCGATCTCGAGATGCGTCACGACGTTGACCTGGGGATAGCCGAGAAGCTCGGCGAGCATGGGCCCCACCAGCCCGTTGTCGGTGCCCACACCCTGCTTCCCGAGAAACACGACTTCGTGCGGGACGGACCGGATGGCCGCGGCGAGGACCTTGGCGATTCCCAGGGAGTCGGCGTCGGAGGATTCGCCCTTGACGTGCAACGCCTTGGTGGCGCCCCGGGCCAGAGCCTCGCGGAGACCCTGCTGCGCGCGTTCCGGTCCGAAGGTCACGACGGTGACGTCTCCGCCGGACTTCTCCTTGAGGCGAATCGCTTCCTCGAGCGCGAACTCGTCATAAGGAGAGACGATGAACTTCAAGCCCGCCTCGTCGATCTTCGTGCCGGCGATCTTGATGCGCGATTCGGTATCGGGAACATGGGAGATGCAAACGACGGAATTCAAAGGAGCCTCCGAGTTCGGTGTGAGTCACGCCGGGCAAGAATCGGTTGAGCATTGGCTGGCGTGCAGGCCAGAGCGCTTCGCCGCCCGCCGCATTCGCGCGCCGCCGGCCCTCATGACCGGCCGGGCATTCTAATGAGGGAGGCACGCAAATCGCAAACCCTTGCCGTCCAAGAAAGACATCCAGAATAAAGCCAGTGATAGATGGAGGACGGCAATGTCGATCATGAGGCCGCATGAATCGGACTACAACCCCAACGGACGCAAATCATTTCGTCCATTCACCGACATCAAACGAGGCCGGGCCCCGAACGGCAATGGCCACGGCAACGGCCGCAGCCCCGCCAAAGAGGTACCGCCCGAAACCACCAACGCCGAGAACTTCTACTACCTCAAGCAGATGAGCTCCAGGACTCCCATGGTCATCGTGTTGACTGACGGAGAGCAGATCCACGGCTGGATCGAGTGGTACGACCGAACTTGCCTGAAGGTGAATCGCGAAGGAGCCCCGAACCTGCTGATCCAGAAGCACTGCATCAAGTACCTGTTCAAAGCGGACGAGCAGGCTCCGTAGGTGGTTGAGTACGAGTTGCGAGTTGCGGGTGTGCTGCGCACTGCCGCGGCCCTGCGCCCTGATGCGAGGGCGTGAGGCGCGGTGACTCACCAGGCGTGCCTGGCGGCCCACTCGATGGCGTATCTCATCGGGCCTGCGTCCGCGATGCCCTTGCCGGCGATGTCGAAGGCGGTCCCGTGGTCGACCGAGACGCGGAGGTAGGGAAGTCCCAGCGTGACGTTCACGGACTCCTGGAAGGCCAGGGTCTTCACGGGGATCAGTCCCTGGTCGTGATACATGGCCAGCACCACATCGTGTTTCCCTTCCGTCGCGGCCAGAAAGACGGTGTCCGGCGGATGTGGACCGCTGACGGTGAGTCCGTCCGCCTGCGCGAGAGCCACACCTCGCGCGACGATCTGCTCCTCGTCGCCGAAGCGCCCTCCTTCGCCGGCGTGAGGATTGACTCCGGCCACGGCGATGCGGGGCGACGCGCCGTAGAGCCGCGCGTACTCGCGCGAAGTGAGCCGGGCCAGCGCGGCGATGGCCTCGGCATCAATGCTGGCCAGCGCTTCTCTCAGCGGGACGTGAACGCTGAGCAGTACGGTGCGCAACCGTGGCGAGTCGAAGTACATCGCGTAGTCGTATGCATAGCGCCGGAGTCCGGCGCGCTCGGCCAGGAGCTCCGTATGGCCCGGATGCGTCGCTCCAGCCAGAGCGATGGACTGCTTGTGGATCGGGGCCGTGACCAGTGCCGAGCATTCGCCGCGCTCGATCGAGTCAATGGCGTCAGAGATCGCCGTCAACGCGATCTTCCCGTACTCGGCGGAGACCTCACCGTAACGGACAGCACCGCGCACTCCGCCGAAGATCCGATGAGGAACCGACACACTCGCGAGTGCCTTTGCAACAATCTCCGGCCCGATGCCGGCCGGATCGCCAAGAGTGATCGCAAGAGGTTTCACGATCCCGCATGGTAGCCGGTTGTTGCGATTGCAGGTTGCAACCCGCAACCCGCAACCCGCAACTCGCAACCCGCAACCAGCAACCCGCAACCCGCCCTCGGCTATGATGCGCGGCGACAACATGGTCCGCATCCTAGTCACCAACGACGACGGCATTTACAGTGAGGGGCTCCGCAAGCTGGCTGACGCTTGCCGGCCGCATGGCGACGTGACGATCGTCGCTCCGGACCGGGAGCAGAGCGCCGCCTCTCACGCACTCACCCTCAACCGCCCACTCCGGCTGCTCCAGATTCAGGACAAGGAGTGGATCGTCGACGGCACTCCGTCGGACTGTGTGAATCTGGCCGTGCTGAAGTTGTTCAAACACGAGCGACCCGATCTCATCGTCTCGGGCATCAACTTCGGACCGAACCTCGGCGACGACGTGACCTACTCGGGCACGATCTCGGCCGCCTTCGAGGGGGCACTGCTCAACATCCCCTCGATCGCGTTCTCCGCGCTGGTGGGCAAGAACTTCTCGTTCGACCGCTGCGCCGAATTCGCCGGCGAGATGACCCGAATCGCCCTCACCGAGCACCGCGACCCGCGCATCATCCTCAATGTCAACTTCCCCGTCGGAGAGTTCGCCGGCGTCAGGGTCACACCGCTCGGCAAGAGGATTTACTCCGAGGGAGTGATCGAGCGCAAAGACCCTCGCGGACGCAGCTACTACTGGATCGGCGGCGAGCCCCCGGTCTGGCATCCGGGCGAGGGCACCGACTTCGAGGCCATTCAGGCCGGGTTCGTCTCCATCACCCCGCTGCATTTGGACCTGACCCATCACGAATCGATTCCTCGCCTCAAGCCGCTCGAGGAGACGCTTGGCCAATTTGCCGCCGCGAAACGATGACGAGCGCGAGCATGCTCATCAGCGAGCGCTCATGGTGGATCGCCATGTCGCCGCGCGAGGCATCAAGGACGAGCGCATCCTCCAGGCCATGCGGGAAGTTCCCCGGCACCGCTTCGTGCCTCAGGTCGTCGTCGCCAAGGCCTACGGTCCGGGCGCGCTGCCCATCGGCTCGAAACAGACCATCTCGCAACCCTACATCGTCGCCCGGATGATCGAACTGCTCGAGCTCCGAGGCTCTGAGAAGGTCCTCGAGATTGGCACGGGAACGGGATACCAGGCGGCAGTACTGGCCAAACTGTGCGCGAAAGTCTTTACGATCGAACGAGTCAACGAGCTGGCGCTTCGCGCCTCGGAGCTCTTCCGCCAACTGAAGGTACACAATGCCTCGGTGAAGGTGTTCGACGGGACGTACGGCTGGTCCGACCAGGCACCGTTCGATCGGATCATCGTGGCCGCGGCCGCCCCGGAAGTCCCCGAGCCGCTCGTGCAGCAACTGGCACGCACGGGCCGGATGATCATTCCCGTGGGCCCGGCCGGCAACCAGCGGCTGGCGCGAGTCACTCGTGTTGGAACTGGAGTGAAGATCGAGGACTGCGGCGGCGCCGAGTTCGTGCCGCTGGTGGGCCGTTTCGGCTGGTCCGAGTGACCTCACTCCTCGGCTGCAATGGCGCCGGGGACGCCTCACCCGGATCATGAAGGGCCGGCCTCTTCTCGTGCTCACCGCGATCGCCTCCGCTCTCCTCGGAGCCACCGTGGTCTACCTCGTGCTGTCCGTTCCCAACGATCTCCGCGCCGATGCGATTCTCCAGGAAGCGCGCAAAAACATCACCGCAGGCGAAAACGAGAAGGCCCGCCAGTCCCTCAAGAGGATCGTGCAGCAGTATCCCCGCACCGACGCCGCGGCAGCGGCCACGGTCGCGCTCGTCTCGCTCGCGCAAAAAGATCGCGACGACCTCGCACGAGCCATCGCCCTGCTCCGCACGCAGAATGAACAGCAGTCGCGCCTCATCAGTGACCTGCAGAAGAACGTCACTGAGATCGGCAAACGCCCGCCGCAGGGCCTGACTGTGCAGGCTCCCGCGACGAAGCCCGCGCCTCCAAAAGCCTCTCCGAAGAAAAAGACCACGCCGAAGAAGACCAACCGCCGGCGAGGCTGAATCTCGGAACAACCCGCAACCCGCAACCGAAGGCTATACAATTCCGCGCCATATGAAGGAACAGCGGCACTTGCGCATCCACGGCAAGGTCCAGGGCGTCGGCTACCGCTTCTTCGCCACACGCGTGGCGCGGCGGATGGGCCTGAAGGGCTGGATCCAGAACAATCGGGACGGCTCGGTCGAGGCTCTGGTCGAAGGCGAGAAGAAGAACATCGACGAGTGGATCGAAGAGATCCGTGAAGGTCCCCGCTACGCCGAGGTCACGAAGATCGATCAGGAGTCGAAGGATTTCTCGGGCAAGCTCCCGGACTTCGATGTGAAATTCTGATGAATGCCGAAGACCTGAACGCCCTCATTCGCGACGTCCCCGATTTTCCGAAGCCGGGGATTCTGTTCAAAGACATCACGCCGCTACTGCGCTCTGCGGAAGGACTGCGAGGTGCGTGCGCTCTCCTCTCCGAGCCGTTCCGGGATGCGGGCGTGACCGCGGTGGCCGGAATCGAATCCCGCGGATTCATCTTCGGCAGCATCGTGGCCCAGAATCTCGGCGCCGGCTTCGTGCCCATCCGCAAGCCGGGCAAACTCCCGTGGACGACGCGACGTCACGAGTACGTGCTCGAGTACGGCAGCGACGCGCTGGAGATCCACGACGATGCGCTCACTCCCGAGGATCGTGTGCTCGTGATCGATGACGTCCTCGCCACCGGAGGCACGCTGGCCGCTGCCACGCAGCTCGTCCGCGGCTTCGCGGCCACTCTCGTCGGCGCGGCCACCGTGATCGAACTGGGATTTCTCTCGGGACGCGAGAAGCTCGCAAACGTAACGCTGCACACCGTGCTCCGTTATTGAACTGACCGACTTTGTTAGACAGAGGTGCGACATGAAGCAGATCGCGGATCTCATCGAGGGTCAGACGCTGACGGTCATCGAGTCGGGATGGACGGTGCGGCACGCCGCCGAACGGATGACCGAGCGCAACATCGGCGCGGTGGCCGTCGTCGACGCGGGCACGCTCGCAGGCATCTTCTCCGAGCGCGACATCATGTCCCGCGTCGTCGCCAAGGGCCTCGCTCCCGAGGAGACGACCGTGGCTTCGGTCATGACCAAGCATCTCGTCGTCGCGCATCCTCATGAAAAAGTCGACGCGGCGATTCAGAAGATGCAGGCCATCGGCTCGCGCCACCTCCCCATCGTCGACGAGGGCAAGCTCGTGGGCATGATCTCGATCCGCGATCTGCTCGAAGTCGACGACGCACAGCAACGCGCCCGCGCCAATTTCCTCGGCGACCTGGTGACGTACTCGGCCGACTACGAGTCCTGACGTCGCGCCGCGCCGCGCTGCCGGGCCGCGCCTAGGAGTCTGCGCGGGAGAAACACAGCGCAGGCGGCGCCCGCCATCCAAACGCAAACTGCGGCCTGTCATCCCGAGCGTCGCTTCCAAGAAACTTCCAATGTTTGCAGGGTCAGAATGCAAACTCATCGGAGGCTGCATCGCCCCCCTCATCCGGCCGCTGGCCACCTTCTCCCCCCAAGAAGCCGGGGGGAGAAGGCTCTCGATGGAACACTCTCGCGAAGAGCCACTCCCCAAAGCGTTTGCAGTAGAAAGCACATTGGCCTCGAAGCGACCGCACGAGCCCAAGGCTATGCCAACCAGCGCAGCCGGCCGTGCCGGCCTCGCGATGAGCACACACCGAGAGCCTTCTCCCCTCCGCAGAGGGGAGAAGGTGCCGAAGGCGGATGAGGGGGCGCCCTCGTGGCAGGTACGCAGCCTTCTGTTTCTTGCTCTCAGGCGCGCCGCGCGCGACGTGGGCCGGCTCGGGATGACATCGAAGATGTCATTCCCTTCAGCGTGGCCGGCAATTTTGCTCGAAAGGCGTGCCCAAGGCTTGGCCAACCAGCGCCGCCGGTCGTACTGGCCCTAATCCGTCGTGAGGCGGAGACGGAGCGCCGGGGAGTCCGTCGACACGTGAACGCCGGGATCGAGCTCGAACGCGTCTTCGGCGCTATGCGTGCCCCCCAGCAGAAGACAGAGTCGGGCCAATTCTTTGAAGGTCGCGCCGCTGGCCTCAATGACCACCTCGCCATTCGCCGACGTGATCCGCAAAGGCGAGCGCGCCATCCCCTCGAGGGCCATCATGGCCAGGTCATAGTTCATTCGTTCTCCTTCAACGCAACCCGATTGTGCAGCAGAGATCCCGCGTCAGGTCTCGTCCTCGCCACGATACCGAACGGAATTGCGCTCGGTCTCCTCGAGCACGATCTCATACAGCTCCCCTTGCGGGATGGCCGGCGCCAGCTCGCGCCAGAAAGAGCGCGCCAGGTTCTCCGCGGTGGGGATAGTGCCGCGCAAGAAACCGACGTCTTCGTTCAAGTTGGTGTGATCTACGTGGTCCACTACTCGCTCGCGCATGATGTCCTTCAGCCGCTTCAGGTCGATGACCATCCCCGTCTCCGGATCGATCGTCCCCTTCACACTCACCTCGAGGGCGTAGTTGTGCCCATGGCCATTCGGGTTGTCGCACTTGTCATACATCGCACGGTTCCAGGCCGCATCGCGATTCGGATTGTGCAGCCGGTGAGCAGCCGAGAACGTCAGGCGGGCAGTAACGATCATCCCCGCAATTATGACTGGTTGCGTCGTTGTCGGTTGTCCGTTGGCGGTTGGCGGTGGGGAACCTTGCGTGCTGTCTTCGTCGAGCAGGCCCACGCTGAGCCCGGCGCGCCTGAGCGAAGCAGACATTCTGCGTACCTGCCACGAGGGATCCGCCTTCGGCACCTTCTCCCCTCTGCGGAGGGGAGAAGGCTCTCGTTGAATGAGCATCGCGAGGCCGGCACGGCCGGCTGCGCTGGTTGGCATAGCCTTGGGCTCGTGCGGTCGCTTCGAGGCCAATGTGCTTTCTACTGCAAAGGCTTTGGGGAGTGGTTCTTCGCGAGAGTGTTCCATCGAGAGCCTTCTCCCCCGGCTTCTTGGGGGGAGAAGGTGGCCAGCGGCCGGATGAGGGGGGCGATGCAGCCTCCGCTACATTGCATTCCGGCCCTGTGTTGGTTCTTATCGCTCGAAAAAGCTTGCCTCGGAGCTGCCGTACGTGCCCAAGGCTATGCCAACCAGCGCAGCCGGCCGTGCCGGCTAGCGCACGGCGGCGAGGGCCGTTCGGACTTCGTCCTGTTGGGCGAGGAGTTGCTGGCGTACCTTCTGGAAGCGGGGCTCGCTCTCGAGATAGCGGAAGAGCGGATTGACGAGCACGTAGGCGGCCGTCGGTTCTTTTCGTTGCGCGGCCTTCTCGAGTGAGGACAGCACACCCGCGGTGTCGTTGAGGATGGCGTAGACCTCGGCGGACGATGTCGACGAATCATCTCCGGGCACGGCGGCGAGCAGCGCCCTGGTCAGCTCGCTCCTGGCTTTCGCAGCGTCGCGATTCTCGGCGGCGATGTAGGCGCTGAGCATCGGGAAACCGTACAGGGGATCCGACTGCGACAGTTTCTTGAGCTCGTCGTCGGCCAGGGTCAGGGTGTGGCGCAGCACGTACAGGCGTCCCATCTTGAGCGACAGATCGGCGTTGCCCCTGCCGGACGCTGCGACGTCGTAATAGCGATCCGCGGCCACTCCCAGGCGGCCCGCCGCCGTGAGCAGATCCGGCTCGTGAACGGCGACCTGCATCGGCGGCACCGACTTGAGCCTTGCCAGCGTCGCATTGAACTTGGCCGCGTCATTGATCGACAACGCATATCGAGCGACGAGGTTCAAGGCCTCCGCATCGGCGGGCTCCCGCTGGAGGACCCGGTCGTAGAAGGTGAACGCCTGCAGCAGATCGCCGCTGATGATTCCGGCCCGAGCCACGCGCCGCGCGATGTCGAGGTTGGAGGGATCGAGCGTGGCCACCTGCTTGGCCGCCGCCAGCGCATCCTCGCTCTTTCCCGTCTCGGTGAAATACGTCACGGCCATGAGCTGGGCCGGGAGAAAGTTCGGATCTGAAGCAATGGCCTGGCGCAGGGAAAGGTCTGTGCGTGCGGAATCGCTGGCCGAGCGTGCCACCACGGCATCCGCGAACGAGTTCAGCGCGCCGGCCACCGCAAACGTACGCGGCTGCGCTCGAGCCTCGGCGATCGTCTGCTCGACCATCGCCCGAATACCGCTGGCTGAATCGAGCAGCGCCACAGGAGCGGAAGGCTTAGCTCCGGCCGTGATCACGAGCTCCGGGCCTGCCGCTCCTGCTCCCACGCGCGCAGAGACGACGACGGCATCCGCGGTGGCCGCGTCCAGGACGCGCAGCTCCGGAAATGTACGCAGGATCTCGATGGAGCCGAGGCGGATGGCGCTGGCTCGCTCGACGAGCGCCGGGTCCGCGCCGTCGACGACGAACGGTGCGATATGAACGCTCCTTGGATTCCGCGCCGTTGCGGTCTGCGATTCCGGCGCGACGGTGTTCGTCGCCACCGGAACGACCACGGAGGCGCGTCCCCGGTACCACCTCACGCCGATCCCAACCGCGATCAGTAGCAGGACGGCCGCCGCCACCCCGATGAGGATGAGCGGATTGCGGTGGCCGGCTTTGGCCACCTCCGGGACGTCATCCGCCGCGAGCGTGTGCGCCTCGGGCTCTGCAGACGGGCTGAGCTCGGCCTCTGGTACGGGGGCCGGTTCCGCAGGCACGATCGTGTAGAGCTTCATCCCCTCTTTCGCGCCGGCATCGCGAAGGCGCGCGTTCCCGCGTCCCAGCTTCACGAAGTCCTCGGAGAGGAACAAGGCATTCGGCGGCAGATGCGGAAGCGTGGCCAGCGCCCGTTCGACTCCGGCACCGGCGGTGACACCGTCTCGCACTTCGAGCTCCCCCGAGTGCAGGAGCATGCGTACGTTGAGAGGCTCTCCCTCCTGTTGGCCGGGGGTGAGATCGAACTCGGCCTTGCGTCCCGCCTCAATGGCAGCGTCGACGCCCGGCAGTTCCGCGACCAGGCGAGAGGCGAAAGGATCGATCACCTTTCCATCGAAGAGGTAGACCGACTCGCCGAGGATCTGCTGCATCTGGGACGAGGCCTTGGCGGCGGCTTCCGGATCCTCGGCGGCGAGGTCGTCGTAGTGAGCGACTTCCGCGACGAGGAGAATCGACCGGCGACTCTCCGCCGCCGAGCTGGCCGAGGTGGCAATCTTCTTCTCCAGTTGCTGGGCAAACGCCGCGGCCTGCGGCTCCACCTTCTCGATGGCCTCGACGACCGCGCGCATGTCCTTGAAGCGTTTGAACGGGTCCTTGAACAGCGACGCGCCCAGCACACCCATCACCGCGGCCTCGATCTCCGGATTCGCAGAGCGCGGCGACAGCGGTTGACCCTCCACGATCGCACGGGCGATGTCCACCGGAGTCGCACCCGGGAACGGGAGCTTGCCGGTGCCGACCTCGTACAACACGATGCCGGTGGAGAACACGTCGGTTCGCTCGTCCATGGTCGACGAGGCGATCTGCTCCGGCGCGAAGTACGCGACGCACCGCGCGTCACTCCCTCTCTGCTGGTAGGCGCTCGAGGTGTGATCCCGGCGTAAGAGGTTGGCGAGGTTCAGGCCGCCCAGCTTGATCTGGCCATCCGCGGTGACGAGGACGGAGTCCCCGTTGATGTTGCCGTGGAGGATGTTCTTGGTGTGCAGATACTTGACCGCCGAGGCGAGCTGAAAAGCGAGCTGGAAAAAGACCGTACGGTCCGCAGGCTGCCCTTGCAACTTCTTGGGGATGGCCATCCCCTCGACCCGCTCCATGACCATGAGCAGGTTGTCCTCGTGCTGAGTGATCTCGACGATCGGGACGAGGAAGGCGTGATAAAGCGCGGCGGCCACACGCACTTCGCGAATCAGAGCCTCCCGCTTCGCGCTCTCTTTCGGCAACTGCCGGGTCAGCAGCTTGATGGCGATCCTCTTCCCGCTACGCGTGTCTTCGGCCAGCCACACCGAGGAACCGACGCGCTCACCGATCAGGAAGGGGCCGAGTGACGCCGAACTGGACATATCAAGCGCGAATTATAGGCTGCGTCGTGTTGCGCCCGCCGGGCGTGCCGGGTGGCACGGCCTAGCCCGCATTTCTCACAGCAACGACAGCCGATAGCGGCCTGCCTGCTTCGCCGAACGACGATTTCGCTCCTCAACATAGTGTCAACTATGCCTTCGTCGCGAAATCGCCGTTCGACTCGCATCCAGGCCACTCTCGGCTGT
>Ga0307505_10000208_pt1 | contig 71181 bp, 57 predicted proteins | sample 23_S_MG_FD_202183 | JGI IMG/M metagenome (GOLD analysis project Ga0307505, IMG submission 202183) | Soil microbial communities from Populus trichocarpa stands in riparian zone in the Pacific Northwest, United States - 23_S | ecosystem: Environmental > Terrestrial > Soil > Riparian zone > Trees... | reverse complement strand
ACCAACGTGTGCCGACGCAGGACGAGCGACTGGAGGCACTGGTGCCGCGGTACCTGCGCCGCGTACCTCTCGATCCGTGGGGCAATCCTTTCGTCTACCGCACCCAGGGGGGTGACTGGGCCGACCTCGTCAGCCTCGGTGCCGACGGCTCCCCCGGCGGCGTGGGTCTGGCCACCGACATCAGCGCCCGCTACGGCAGCCCCGGGACGACGCCGTCGCGTTCGTTGGTGACCATCCTCTTTGTCCTGCTGGTCCTCATCCCGGTTGTCGCGTTCGCACTCGCCGCCGCGACTGGCTCGAGCGCCCCGGCGCTGTCCGGCATCGCCGTGTTCTGGGCGTGGGCCGTGGCGGTCACGGTGGCCCCCAACGCCAACGTGTCGGTCGAACTCGTCGGTGCCTTCGCCGCCATCGCTGTGGCGCTGGCCGGCGCCACGCTCGCCCTCCGGCGCGACCGCGCCGGTGCCCTGTGCGGCCTGGTCGGAACCCTGGCCTGCCAGGTCGCCACGGCCGCGATGATGGCCTAGCAGTCCGCTTGCGGCGTGGTTGATCTCATTGAATGCCAGTGCGAGGTTGTCGCAAGGAGAGCCCAGCATGAATCCCCCGGGAAGATCCGCATCCAAGAAGTCGACCCGCCGCCCCGTCGTCAAACGCACGCCGACACGCGCCGCGAAGGAGTCGTCGCCGTCGTTCGGCGAGTACCTGCGCCGCCAACGCAACCTCGCAAACAAGTCGCTGCGCAAGGTCGCCACCCAGACCGGCATCCCGTCGTCGCTTCTCAGCGACATCGAAAGCGGCATCCGCAAGCCGAGCCGGGCGATTCTCGGTTCGCTCGCCGGCGCTCTCCGACTCTCCGCCGAGACTCTCTACCTGCAGGCCGGCGTGATCGATCCACAGGGCGCTGACGAATCCGATGTCGTGCGCGAGATCGAACGCGACCCGCGGTTGTCGCAACGCCAGGCCGAGATCCTGATCGAACTCTACCGCACCTTCCGTCAGATCGGCGAAGAGCGCGGCTGAACGCGACACGAACGCACGGCGCGAAGGCTGTTAAGGCGGCACCGCGTCGGCGACCCAGGGGAACTCTTCGACGATGTCTCGAACGGCAGCACTGACGCTGGGGGACCCTCTCGCCGCCGGCGTCTTCACCGACCTCGCACGCGACGCGGCGGACTGGGTGGCGCGCCGGCAGGGCCGTTTGCGCGTGCAGGGTCTGCAAGCCGGTGCTCGAGCGCTCTGCATCGCACGCTGCCACGCGGCGCTCGACCGCCCGTTCCTCGTCGTGACCCCGTCGTCGCGCGACGCGGAGCGCATGTGCGCGGACCTCCGCCTCTTCCTCGGCGAAGACGAGGGCGCCGCGCCGCTGCAACGTCGCGTCGCTCTGCTGCCGGACTGGGAGGTCGGCATCTTCGAGGACCGTTCGCCGACCCGCGAGGTGGTCGCCGCCCGCATCGAAGCCCTCTATCAACTCCGACACGCGCGCGCACCGATCGTCGTCACCACGTCCGAGGCCTTGCTGCTTCGGGTGTTGTCGCGCGACGCGATCGGCCGCTCCTACACGTACCTGGTCGAGGGCGACGACGTCGACCGCGACGCGCTCGCCGGCACGTTGACGCGTTGGGGTTTCCACCGCGTCCCGATCGTCGAAGACCGCGGCGAATTCGCCTTGCGCGGCGACATCGTGGACGTCTTCCCCGCCGGCTACGCGCAGCCGATCCGCGTCGAGCTGTTCGGTGACGTCGTCGAACGCCTCCACTACTTCGACATCGTCAGCCAACGCCTGGGAGATGCGCTGGAGGAGGCGCTGCTGTTGCCGGTGCGCGAGATCGACGTGACCGCCGCCGCCGACCGAGAGGTGCGCCGCACCATCGAGACTCGCCTGCACGAACTCGATGTCGACCGCGACGAGCGCGAGACCATCCTCGAGGGACTCGCGGCGGGGGCGCTGTTCCCGGGAGTGGAGCGATGTCTCCCGTATCTGCAGCCCGAGTTGCAGACGGTCGCCGATCACCTGCCCGAGCAAACCGTGATCTGGCTCGACGGCGCCGGCGAGGTGGACGCGGCTCTCGACCGCACCTGGTCGGACATCGAACGACGGGTCGCCGAGCGGACGACCGAACACCGGTTCTTCCCGCCGCCCGAGTCGCTCTATACCAGCCCGTCGCAATGGCATGCCGCCTGCGCCGATCGACGCGTCGTCGAGATGGAAACGCTCGAGGTCCTCTCCTCCGACGAAGGGCGTAAGATCGCGGTGCGCTGCTACCGCACCTCCGACCTGCGGCCGGAAGAGGGCACCAAGTCGAGCACCGGATTCACCCGCGTCGCCGCGCGCGTCCAACAGTGGCGCGACGAGGGAATGCAAACGGTCGTCGTCGCCAGCAGCCAGTCCCGCCTGCAGCGCCTCGCCGGGATGCTGGAGGGGCACAACGTGCCCGTGCGCGTGGCCGGCGAGGACTTCGCCGCCGTGCCCGCGGCGCGCGGCACGGTCACCGCCATCGCCGGGCGGCTGTCGGAGGGCTTTCGCCTGCCCGACGAGAAAACGGTGATCGTCAGCGATGCCGACATCTTCGGGACGGCCCGCAAACGCTCGGCGCGACGCATCTCGGTCTCGCAACTCCTCAAGAACCTCGACGCGCTGAAGACCGGCGACTACGTCGTCCACCTCGACCACGGCGTCGGCCACTACAAAGGACTGCGCCACCTCCAGGTCGCCGGCACGGAAGGGGACTACCTCCATCTTGAATACGCCGGCGGCGACAAGCTCTATTTACCGGTCGACCGCATCAACCTGGTGCAGAAGTACGTCGGCGCCGACGGCACCGCGCCGGCCCTGGACAAGCTCGGCGGCGGCAGTTGGGAGGCCGCCAAGTCGCGCACCCGGGAGTCGGTCCTGGCGATGGCGCGCGAGTTGCTCGCCATCTACGCGGCGCGCCAACTCGACGAACGCGCGCCGTATGGCACCGCCGACGAAGTGTACCGCGAGTTCGAAGCGCGCTTCCCCTTCGAGGAGACCCCGGACCAGCGCCAGGCGATCAACGACATCATCGCCGACCTCGGCGGATCCAAGCCGATGGACCGACTGGTGTGCGGCGACGTCGGCTACGGCAAGACGGAGGTCGCTCTGCGCGCGGCTTTCCTTGCATCCATGAACGGCGGCCAGGTGGCCGTGCTGGTGCCGACAACCGTGCTCGCCCACCAGCACTTCGAGACGTTCTCCAAGCGCTTCGCCGGCTACCCCGTGAACATCGGCATGCTGTCGCGCTTTCGATCGAAGCAGGAGGTGAAGGCGACACTCGACGGCCTGGGCAAAGGCACGGTCGACATCGTCATCGGCACGCATCGGCTGCTGCAAAAGGACGTCGCCTTCCGCAAGCTGGCCATGCTCATCATCGACGAGGAACACCGCTTCGGCGTCCGCCACAAGGAGCGCATCAAGGAACTGCGCACCGAGGTCGACGTGATGGCCCTCACCGCGACGCCGATCCCGCGTACCCTGCAGATGTCCCTGCTCGGAATTCGCGACCTCAGCGTCATCGAGACACCACCGGTCGACCGTCTGGCCATACGCACCTACGTCACCCGCTTCGACGACGACACCATCCGCGAGGCGATCCTGCGCGAGCACGCCCGCCGCGGTCAGGTGTTCTTCATCCACAACCGGGTCGAGAACATCGACCTGATGGCGAGCTACGTGCACAAGCTGGTGCCCGAGGTGCGGGTCGGCGTCGCCCACGGGCAGATGGCCGAAGGACAGCTCGAGAAGATCATGCTCAGCTTCATGCACGGCGAGATCGACGTGCTCGTCTGCTCGGCGATCGTCGAATCCGGGCTCGACATCCCGAACGCCAACACCATCATCATCAACCGCGCCGACCACTTCGGCCTCGCCCAGCTCTACCAATTGCGCGGCCGGGTCGGCCGGTCGCACGAGCGCGCCTACGCCTATCTGATGATCCCGGGCGAGCACATCATCTCGCGCGAGGCGCAGAAGCGATTGAAAGCCCTGCAGGAACTCGACGATCTGGGCGGTGGGTTCCGCCTGGCGGCGCACGACCTCGAGATCCGCGGCGCCGGCAACCTGCTCGGCAAGCAACAGTCGGGGCAGATCACCGCGGTCGGTTTCGAGCTGTACACCCAGATGCTCGAGGAAGCGGTGATGGACCTGCGCGGGCAGCGGCGCAAGATCAACGTCGAACCCGAGATCCAGCTCGGCTTCCCCGCCTACATCCCCGACAGCTACATCGACGACGAGACCCAGCGGGTCGCCTTCTACCGCCGCCTGGCGGAGGTGCGTTCGCGCGAGGAGATCGAGGACGTCACGGCGGAACTGCGCGAGCGCTACGGGCCGATCCCGCCGCTCGTCGACAGCTTCCTGCGCGTCATGGACCTGCGCCGCAGTCTGAAGAGTTGCATGGTCGTGCGCGTCCACCGGGCCGGTGGCGCCATCCACCTGCAGTTCCACCCCGAGGCGCCGGTGGATGTCGACCAGCTCATCGCTCTGGCGCATCGCGAGCCGGAGCGGTTCAAGCTGTCCACCGACTTCCAGCTCCGCGTCCGCCCGCGCGAGGAGGATTGGGACGGTGTGGTCGCCGAGATTCAGGCCGTGCTACAGAACCTGCTGCAAACTCCCGGTTCCGCCACTACCGGAGGCGGACTTGAGTAAGAAGAGCGGAGGCGACGATGTGTGATCACAGAGGACGAAGAGCGGGGCTGGCTCGGTTCGCCGCGTGGGCCCTGATCCTGGCGGCTGCGAATCCCTCCGGCGCGGTCGTGGTCAATCGCATCCTCGCCACGGTCGGCGATTCTCCGATCACGCTCTACGAGTTGAAGACCTTCAGCCGCACCAACCCGCTCGCCGCGCAAGGCGGCCAGAGCGACCCCGCCGCCGTGCTCGACACCTTGATCACGACGCGCCTGATCCAGATCGAGGTCGAGAAGAAGGGGATCGTCATCGGCGAGCCGGAGATCGAGAACTACCTCGAACAGATCACCCGGCAGAACCAGATCACGCGCGACCAGCTGTTCGCCGCCCTGCGCGAGCAAGGGCTCGATCCGGACGCCTATCGGCTGCAGATCCGCCAGGAGCTCGAGCGCGCGCAGCTCATCAACCGGGAGATTCGCAACAAAGTGAACGTCACCCCCGAAGACGTGCAGCGCTACTACGACGCCCACCTCGCCGACTACGAAAAGAGCCCGCAGGTGACCGTCTCCCACATCATGCTGCGGCTCACCCCCAACGCCCCCGCGGGCGAGGTGGAGCGAGTCGAGGGGAAGGCGGAGGAGATCCACGCCTTGCTCGACCGCGGTAAGGACTTCGGCGAGCTCGCCAGCCAGTACTCCGAGGATCCCGCGGCCGAGACCGGCGGCAGCCTCGGCACGTTTCGCGCCGGAACGTTGCTCGACGCGCTGAACGACGCCATCAAAGATCTCGATGTGGGGGAATACAGCGAGCCGGTCCGCAGCGACGTCGGCATCCACATCGTCCGCCTCGACGACCGCAGCGCCGAGTCCCACACTCCCGTCGACGAACTCGCCGACGAGATTCGCGAACGCCTGTACAACGAAGCCCTCGAAGAGCGTTACGTGCGGTGGCTCAAAGAGGACCTGCGCGAGCGGCACCACGTCGAGATGCTCGAGTGACAAAGGGGCGCGTCGCCATCTCCATGGGCGATCCCGCGGGGATCGGCCCCGAAGTCACATTGACGGCGATCGCCACCCGGCAGGTGGCGCGCAACGTCGAGCCCATTCTGGTCGGCCACCGGGCTCTATACGAAGAAACGGCGCGACGCCTCCATCTCCGGCTCGCCTTCTGTTCGTGGCAGCCGGGCGATGCCGTTCCGCGCGGCGCCACCGCGGTGTTCGAGGTGGCGCGGCTCACGGCTCGCGACCGCGTCGCGGCCGCGCCGACCGTCGCCGGCGGGCGGGCGGCTCATGCCGCCATCGTCGCCGCGGCCCGCCTGGTGTTGGACGGCTTCGCCGGGGCGTTGACGACGGCGCCGATCAGCAAGGCGAACCTGGCCGCCGCCGGATGCGGCGCCACCGGCCACACCGAACTACTCGCCGAGTTGGCGGGCGGGGCCGACGTCCGCATGATGATGATCGGGGACAAGCTGCGAGTCGCCCTGGCGACCACGCATCTGGCGCTGGCCGACGTGCCGGGCCGAATCAATCGCCGGCTGGTTCGCGACACCATCCGCATCGCCGCCGACGCGCTGCGCTCCCAGCTCGGGGTGCCGCGACCGCGCATCGCCGTCGCCGGTCTCAATCCACACGCTGGAGAAGGCGGCCTGTACGGTAGGGAAGAGATCGAGATCATCAAACCAGCCGTCGTCCAGGCGCGGCGCGGGGGCGTCGACGTCACCGGTCCGCTCGCCGCGGACAGCGCCTTTCCGCTCGCCCTGCGCGGCCAGTTCGACGCGGTGGTGTGCATGTACCACGACCAGGCGCTGGCGCCCTTCAAGTTGCTCCACTTCAGCGACGGCGTGAACTTCACCGCTGGGCTACCTTTCGTCCGCACGTCTCCGGACCACGGCACCGCGTACGACATCGCCGGTCGCGGCCAAGCCGATCCGCGCAGCATGGTGGCCGCCATCCGCATGGCAGCGGCGGCGGCCGAGACGGCACAACCCGAACGCCCCGCGCGACGTCCGCGCGTCCCTCAGCGAGCGGTGGGACCCTAATTTGCCCAGTCGGGTGTCCCCCACCGATCGCCTCGAGTGCCGGCACGAAGTGCCGGTGTATCGAGAGGCATTGCCCCGCATGCAGCGTGTCTCGATACGCTCGCTCTGCTCGCACTCGACATGATCGGTATGTCACGGCGTCGGCTTAAAATTTGGACAGCACCCAGCGCCGCGCGCCACCTTGCAATCGGAGGCTGAAAAGCGGAGAAAATCACGTTTTCCGCCCGAACTGTCGGGTCGAATCTGGCCCGCCGGGCAGTAGGATCTCAGAGGGGTTTGACGATGGACAAGAATTCCTTCGAGGATCGCCGCAAGGCGCTCGAAGAAGCGTTTTTTCAGAAGCAGGACCTGCAGCTGCTGGAGCGCATGCGAAAGCAGGAAGCGCTGACGGAGTTGGCGGGTGCTTCCGGGATCGCCGACCAGGCGGCGTTGCAGTCGTTGGCCGCGGCCGGGGTAAACGCATCGACCCTGGCGGCGCTCACGCTCGTACCGTTGATCTTCGTGGCGTGGGCGGACCGTTCGATGGACGATCGCGAGCGGCAGGCGATCCTGTCGGCCGCGGCCGACGCCGGGATCACCAAGGGCGGCGCGGCACATGGGCTGGTTGAACATTGGCTGCGCCAGCGACCGCCGATGGCGCTTTTCGACGCGTGGGTTCGATCGGTCGAGGCCATGGACGCCGGCACCGCCACGCAGATTCGCGCCGAAGTGGTCGATCGCGCCAAGAAAGTCGCCGCGGCAGCCGGGGGTTTCCTCGGCATCGGCACCGTTTCGGCCGTCGAGACGGAGACAATCGCCAAGATCGAGCGTGCGTTCGGCGGCTGAACGCCGGAACGCGCCCACCTGGTCGAACAGAGTGGAGTAGCGACGATCATGGAGGAGCGGCGACGGTCATGAGGGTCCATCCGGGAATCTTTCGCGCGTACGACATCCGCGGTATCGCGGAGCGGGATTTCGATGCGGAGTTCGCGCGCGCTCTCGGCGGGGCGTATGCAGCCTACCTGGCGGAGTCCGGCGCGCCGGCGCGGCCGCGGGTCGGCGTCGGGCGGGATTGCCGGCTCACTTCGGACGGCTACGCGGAGGCCCTCCGGGCCGGGATGCGCGCCGCCGGTCTCGACGTCGTGGATCTGGGAGTCTGCCCCACACCGGTCGTCTACTTCTCGACCTTCGACCTCGGCCTCGACGGCGCGATCCAGGTGACCGGCAGCCATAACCCGAGCGACCACAACGGCTTCAAGATCAGCGTCGGCACCACCAGTATCCACGGCGACGAGATCCAGCGCCTGCGCGAGATCATGGAAGCCGGCAGTTTCCCGCGCGGCGAAGGCAGCGAAGAGACCTTCGACATCGTCCGCCGCTACCAGGAGTTCCTGATCGGCAGTCTGCCGCCACTGCCCCGCCCACTGCGCATCGTGGTCGACGCCGGCAACGCGACCGCCGGTCCGGTCGCGCCCGCCATCTATCGAGCGCTGGGCGCCGAGGTTCACGAGTTGTACTGCGAGATGGACGGCCGATTCCCCAACCACCACCCCGATCCGACCGAGGAAGAAAACCTGGTCGACCTCATTAAAGCCGTGGCCGACACGGGGGCCGACCTGGGCATCGCCTTCGATGGCGACGCCGACCGCATCGGCGTCATCGGCGGCGGCGGGCGGGTGATCTGGGGCGACGAACTGATGATCCTGTTCGCCCGCGAAGTCCTCGCCGATCAGCCTGGCGCCACCATCGTCTCCGAGGTGAAGTGTTCGCAGCGGCTGTACGACGATATCGCGTCGCGCGGCGGCAACGGCATCATGTGGCGGGCCGGCCATTCGCCGATCAAGGCCAAGATGCGCGAGACCAGGGCGGCGCTCGGCGGCGAGATGAGCGGCCACATCTTCTTCGCCGACCGGTACTTCGGCTACGACGACGCCATCTACGCCGGAGCGCGGCTGCTGCAGATCGCCGCGGCCAGCCCGCGCACCATCGAGGCGATCCTCGACGAGTTGCCGCCCAGCTTCACGACGCCCGAGATTCGCGTCGAGTGCCCGGACGACATCAAGTTCGAGGTGGTCCGCCGCGCCGTCGAGCACTTCCGCAAGACCCACGAGATCGTCGACGTCGACGGGGTCCGGGTGAAGCTACCGGACGGCTGGGGGCTGATTCGCGCATCCAACACCCAACCCGTCCTGGTCCTCCGGTTCGAGTCTCAAACGCCCGAGAATCTGGCCCGATATCGCAAGGATTTTGAGGACTTAGTCTCCCGCCTCCGGGCCGAACTGGAGTGACCCAGCGGCGCCCCGAAGGACGCCGACCGCCGGCGGCGGATTAGAAATCGGCCGCCGACCGCCTTGCCCCGGCGCGAGATGGTGTGCTAACCGCGTTCCAGGCATCGAGTTGCGGGGCGGTCGCAAAGCCGGCTCCACCGGAACATTCGCCAATCAAAAACCTCGGGGTGAGAAAGCTCCGGGGTTCAGATCAGCCGGATAGGGTAGTGGAGGTTTGATGCCAAACAACCGACGACGACTGAGCCAGGGACACACCGGACTTCTGATCACGCTCACTCTGTCGCTGGGCCTTAGCGCCTGCGCCACCTCTCGCCACCCGGGATCGCTCGAGATCCCGCGCGAAACCTTCGAGCCAGACCGCGCCGCGGCCGCCGCCCCGACTTCCCGGGCCCCGGGCATGGCCGCTCCCGCCCACCTTCGCCACACCGCGCACGTGTCGGCCACCACGAACCTGTACGCGCTCCCGTCGCTCCGCGACGGCCTCGAGTCGAGCCCATTCGACCTCGCCCACCCTGCCGTCGACCACTTCATCGACTATTACTCGGATCAATCGCCCGAGATCATTGTCGGCTCGCTCGACCGCGCGTTGCCCCATCTGCCCAAGATCCGGGAGATGCTCAGCCAAGCCGGGATCCCGGCGGAGATCGCCTACCTGCCGATCGTCGAGAGTCACTTCAAACCGTCGGCTCGCTCGCACGCCGGGGCCACGGGCATCTGGCAGTTCATGCGCGCCACCGGCCAACGCTATGGGCTGCGCATCGACGGCTGCGTCGACGAGCGGCGCGACCCGATCCGTTCGACACTGGCGGCGGCCCGCTACCTGGCCGAGCTACACGACCGGTTCGAGGACTGGCACCTCGCCCTCGCCGCCTACAACGTGGGCGAAGGCCGCATCGACCGCATCATGCGCGACCACGGGGTGGACGACTACTGGACGATGGTCGAACGGCAGCTCCTGCCGCGCGAAACCGCGCAGTACGTTCCGCGTTTCCTCGCCGCGGCAGCCGTCGCCAAGACCGTCGACACATGGTCCGGCTCAGCCACCGACTCGCCCGCGCCCGAGGTTGACACCGGGATCGTCCGCGTCCGCGAGCAGCTATCGCTGAAGTTGGTGGCCAGTCTGGCCGGCATCGACCGCGCGACGGTGCAGGAGCTCAACCCGGCGCTCGCCTGCGGCCACCTGCCGCGCGGCGGCTACTCGGTGCTCCTCCCGATCGACGCCATCGGCTCGTTCGAGAGGTCGTACGCGCGTCTCGACCAGCGAACGATCGCCCTCGACCGCGGTATTCAACCCGACCGCGGCGTTCACCGCGTGCGACGCGGCGAAAGCCCGGGGTCGATCGCGCGGCGCTACGGCGTATCCGTCACCAAGCTGATGCGCGCAAACGGCATCCGCAACCCGCGCTCCCTGCGCGTCAACACCGCACTCCGCATCCCCGGCCGCACCTGAGCGCAAGCGGCGACGGGCCCCCCTCGCCGAAAATCCCCCCACGGGCTTCGCCCGCGGCCCCCTTTTCCAAAGGGGGCTCATCGCGGTTGCCAGGAGGTCGGGCGCTCTCAATCGCGTCCCCATCCCTCGTCCCTCGTCCCGCGTCCCTCGCCCCTCATATTGACTCCCCATCCGGGCTCGGCGATGTTGCTGGTTTCCTCGCCGGGCCGGAATCGTCGGCTCGCTATGCCGTAACGTCAGCGGCCGATTCTTTTCCCAGCTTTCGACGACAGGAGTTGTGCATGCCCGATCTCGTCCCCGTACACGGTGGCCTCGACGCGCCAGTCAGCCGGACCATTCCGCTCTCGCGGCGCAAGAAGTTCTACGGCGAAGTTGCCGGCCTGCCCGTCGTGGAGGTCAACCGGGCCGACCTGTCGACCGTGTACCGCATCGCCGACGGCACCCTGTCGCCCCTCACCGGGTTCATGGACGAGACCACATGGCACCGCGTCCTGGACGAGGAGTCCATCGAGCAGAACTTCCGCAACTACGCGTGGACGGCGCCGATCTCCCTGCCGGTCACCGACGCCGAGGCTGCGGCGCTGCGCGTCGGCGGCTCGGCGGCGATCGTCTACGACGGCGACACCATTGGCGTCATCCGGGTCAGCAGCATCTTCGCCTGGAACAAGGGGAAGCACGTCGAGTCGTTCTACGGCACCAGCCGCACCGACCATCCGGGCGGGCACATGATCATGGACGATCCGCGCACCCAGCTGATCGGCGGCGAGATCTTCGCGCTGCCGCAGCCGGTGGACCCGGAGTACGGCCACGCGGTCCTGTCGCCACGGCAGACGCGCACGCTGATCGCGGAACGCGGTTGGGAGCGCGCGCTCGCGTTCCAAACGCGCAACCCGCTGCACCGCGCGCACGAGTACGCGCTTGTGGCCGGCGTCGAAATCCTCACCCGGGGCGGCCAGTTCACCGGCGCCGTTCTCAACCCGCTGATCGGCGAACTGAAGGGCGACGACGTGCCGGCTCGCGAACTGCACGACCGCGAACTGCTCGGCGAAGGCGACAAGGACATCTCTCTTTGGGAAGGGCGCGGCTACGACCTCAACGAAGTGTTCGAGTTGGTCGGCCTCGACATCAAGATGCTCTACGGCGGGCCGAAAGAAGCCGTCATGCACGCGATCTACCGGCAGAACCACGGCTTCACCGACATCGTCATCGGCCGCAAGCACGCCGACGCGCCGTTCGACGACGGCAAGGCGATCTGGGGCGATTTCGACGCGCAGGAGATCTTCACCCGGTTGCGCGGCGATCTGCGCATCCAGCCGTGCAACATCGGCTTCGCGGCGTACTACGAGAGTCTCGGCCGCGTCGACCTGATGGAGAATCACACGGACGAGAAGCCGCTGTTCATCTCCGGGTCGGCTGTGCGCGAGGCGCTGACGTCGGGCAACCGCCCGGACGCGCGCGTGCTGCGCCCGGAGATCGCCGACATCCTGATCGAGTACTACCGCGGGAAGTAGTACTGCACGCCCATTCTCACCACGAAGAGCACGAAGAACACGAAGTCCGGGCCCAGATCACTAGGGAACCCCCTTCGTGCGCTTCGTGCTCTTCGTGGTTTACACGAGTCGCTCGGACGAACTAGCGAATCTTTCCCTCTACCAGGGGGACCTCGTAGACTTTGTCGTGGTGGACGGGGCCGTGGCCGAAGTAGCCGTCTTCGCCGAAGAGTTCGCCGTGGTCGGCGGTGACGGTGATGTAGGTGTTGGGCGGCACGACGTCGAACAGTTTGGCGCAGACGCGATCGATGTGGCCGACCGCGCGGATCTGCCGGGCGCGCAGGCGATCTAGTTTGTCCTGGTCGAGAACGAGCGGGGGCTCGTCGCGGCCGACGAGCCGGCCACCGACGACCTGCTCGTCGAGATGGCGGAATACTCCGTGCAAGCCCGAGATCACCGGCCACTCCGCCGGATCCTCGTCGGGCAGGGCGTACGGGTAATGAGTTTCGCCGGCGTTGAGCAGGTGGAACGAAGGCGCGTCGTCGCTGAAGCGCATCCGGTCGACCATCGCGTCGAGGTCGTTGTGGCGCGGCATCAGCTCGAACGTATCGAAATCCCGGTTGAGGATCGTCGCGGGGTTGAGCACCGGCAGTGAAACGAAGGCGTGGGTGCGGTAGCCGAGCGTCTTCAGGAGCGTCGGCAGGTAGAGGTTGGGAAGCAGGTTCTTGAACTCGATGCCGTCGGTGCCGAGGCGCTCGCAGTATTTCACGAAGTCCCGCTTGTAGTATTCCGAAGCGTACACGTTGCGCGGGCTGTCGTGCGGCAACAAGCCGATCAACAGGTTGTAGTGCGCCGGCGAGGTCCACGACGCGTAGCTCCAACGGCGCTCGACCTGTCCGAGCCGCGACAAGTGGCGGGGCGCGGCGGCGACCCAGGAGTCGAACCGGCAGCTGTCGAGAACGACCAAGACGTAGTGGTTGAGCGGCACGCCGAAACCCTACAGCTTCCGCCGGCCGCGTGGAATCGCTTCTCGATCCGGGCTACCCTCCGCGCCGATGAAACGTCTCCGCGCCGCTTCCATCGTCCCGTTCGCCTGCGCCCTCCTGCTCTGTGCCGCCGCCGGTTGCGACGGCGGCGAGACGCCCCCCGCCGCCGAGGCCGCGTTCAAAGTCGCGCTCCTCAGCCCGGGGCCGGTGAGCGATGCCGGCTGGAACGCTCTGGCCTACGAAGGACTGCTGGCGATCCGCGATCAACTGGGCGCCGAGGTGTCACAGGTCGAGACGAAAACACCGGCCGATTTCGAAGAGGGTTTTCGCGACTACGCGCGGCGCGGCTTCCATCTCGTCTTCGGGCACGGCTTCGAGTTCCAGGAGGCGGCCGCCGCGGTGGCGCCGGAGTTTCCCGCGACCGTCTTCATCACGACATCCGGCAACACGGTGCGGGACAACGTCGCGCCGTTGCGCTTCATGTTGGAAGAGGCGACGTATCTCGCGGGCATGCTCGCCGGCTTGATGTCGAAATCCGGCGTCGCCGGCGCCGTCGGCGGCATGGCGATCCCGTCGGTCGAGTCGACGCTGCTGGCGTTCGAGGCCGGGGCGCTCGCTGTCCGTCCCGACTTCAAGGTGATCAAAAGCTACATCGGCAATTGGGACGACGTCGGCGCCGCCAAGGAGGCGGCCGCGGCCCAGATCCAACAGGGCGCCGACTTCGTCATCCACAACGCCGACGCGGCGGGTCTCGGCGTCTTTCAGGCGGCGCAGTCGCGCGGGCAAGCAGCACAGTCACGCGGGCAAGCCGCGCAAGCGCCCGGGGTGTTGGCGTTCGGCACCAACAAGAACCAGAACGAGATCGCGCCCGACGTCATTCTCGCCAGCGCGGTGATCGACATCCCCAGCGCCTTCCTGCGCGTCGCGCAGGAAGTGAAGGACAAGCGGTTCCGCGCCGGGATCACCCGCCTGGGTATGGCTGACGGGGTCATCACATTCGTCGTCAACCCGGCACTGCGCGATCGCATTCCCGCCGACGCGATGGCGCGGGTCGACACGGCGCGGGCGGCCATCGCCGCCGGCACGCTGGCGGTTCCTTCCTCCGAGTTTTGAGCGCCACACAACCACTGCTGTCGCTGCGCGACATCTCGGTCCACTTCGGATCGGTGCGTGTGTTGTCAGGCGTCGACCTCGATCTCGCCGCCGGCGAGATCCGGGCGATCCTCGGTGAGAACGGCGCCGGCAAGACGACGCTCATGAACGTCGTCTACGGCCTCGCGCGAGCGGGCGGCGAGATCCGCTGGCTCGATCAGCCGGTGCGGATCGATCGGCCCGCCGTCGCGCGGCGGCTCGGCATCGGCATGGTGCACCAGGAGTTTTCCCTGATCGACGCGTTGACCGTCACCGAGAACCTGGCCCTGGCCGGCGCGGATCGGTTGGCGCTACTCGACTACGGCGCGGTGCGCGAACGAGCGCTGCGCCGCGCGCGCGAAGTCGGCCTGGAGATCGGCGACATGGACGCACCCGCCGGTACGCTGCCCGTCGGCGTGCGCCAGCGTATCGAGATCCTCAAAGCACTGATGCGCGACGTGCGGCTACTGATCCTCGACGAGCCGACGGCGGTACTGACACCGGGTGAGACCGAACAACTCTTCGCCGTCCTGCGCGCCCTGCGCGACGGGGGCGTCGCCATTCTGCTCATCACCCACAAGCTGGGCGAGGTCATGTCCCTGTGCGATTCCGTGACCGTCCTGCGCGGCGGCCGCGTCGTCGCGCAGCGCCGCTGCGCCGACGCCAGTGAGGCCGAACTGGCGGAGTCAATGGTGGGGCGCGCCCTTGGGGATCGGTCGACCCCGGCGCCGCCGTCCGCTGCGGGCCCGTCGATCCTGCGCGCCGCCGGCATCGCGCTGCGCGACGAGCAGGGCGCGCTGCGGCTCGACGGGCTCGACCTGGAGATCGGTGCCGGCGAGATCGTCGGCATCGCCGGTGTCGACGGCAACGGCCAGAAGGAACTGTTCGAGGTCCTCAGCGGCCTGCGACGCGCCAGCGCGGGGACGCTCCAGATTGGGAGCCACCCCGTGGTCCAACCAACGCCGCAGGCCGTAGGGGCCGCCGGCGTAGCCGCGATTCCCCCCGACCGCCGCGAGGGCGCGATCCTCGCCATGAGCGTGTGGGAGAACGCCATCCTCGACGACGTACTGCTGCGATCTCACTGCGCCGATGGGCGGCTCGACCGTCACGCGGCGCGCGACTTCGCCGCCGGCATCGTCCGCGACTATCGCATCGTCTGCGACGGCGTGGAGACCGCCGCCGGCACACTGTCGGGCGGCAACCTGCAGAAGTTGATCGTCGGCCGCGCCCTCGCCCGCCGACCGCGACTGCTGCTGGCATTCAACCCGACGCGCGGTCTCGACATCGGCGCGGCGCGAGAGGTGCACGCGGCCATGCGGGCGGTGCTCGACTGGGGTGGCTCGGTGCTGTTGATCTCCACCGATCTCGACGAGGTGACGGCGATCAGCTCGACCATTCACGTTCTCTACCGCGGACGCGCCGGCCGTGCCTTGCGCGCCCCCTTCGACCGCGCCGCCATCGGACGCATGATGAGCGGCGCCGCCGTCGAGTCGGCGGCCGCGGCGCCATGATCCGCCGCGTCGCCGGGTCCGCCGCGGCCGCGGCCATCGGCCTGGCCGCCGGGGCGATGGCGATTCTGCTGGCAGGCGGCAATCCGGTCGCCGCATTCGCCGCTCTCGTCGACGGCGCCCTCGGCAGCACACACGGATGGTCGGAGGTCGCGGTCAAGTCGTGTCCGTTGATCATCACGGGGCTCGGCGTGGCACTCGCCTTTCGCGCCGGCATCTGGAACATCGGCGCCGAGGGACAACTGGTCGCAGGGGCGCTCGCCGCCGTGTGGCTGGGAACGCGCCCGCTACCGATCGGCGCGGCGATCGGAGTGCCACTCGCGCTGGGCGCCGCCGCCATCGGCGGCGGACTGCTCGCGGCACTGGCGGCATGGCTCAAGTCGAGGCGAAACGTCGACGAGGTGATCAGCACGATCATGCTCAACTTCATCGTCCTCGGCACGATCGGCTACCTGGTGCAGGGTCCGTTGATGGAAGCCGCCGGGCGCTATCCGCAGAGCGATGCCGTGCTCGACTTCGCCCGCCTGCCACGACCGTTCACCGGCATGCGCGTCCACCTCGGACTGCTCGGCGCTCTCCTTCTCGTGCCGACGGCGTCGTACGTTCTCTTTGCGACGCGGTACGGCTACGTCGTGCGCGCCGCCGGCGCCAATCCGCTCGCCGCGCGTATCGCCGGCCTGCCGGCGCAACGCGCGACGTTCGCGGCGTTCGTCGCCAGCGGCGCCCTGGCCGGACTGGCGGGCGGCATCGAGATGACCGCCGTCACGCACCGCATGTACGAGAGCTTCTCGCCGGGCTACGGCTATACCGCTATCGCTGTCGCTTTGCTCGGCCGGCTCCACCCCGCCGGCGTGCTGGCTGCCGCCCTGCTGTTCGGCATCCTCGAAGCCGGATCGGGATCCATGCAGCGCGTCGCCGGCGTGTCCGCCGGACTCGTCGCCCTCATCCAGGCCGGCGTCATCTTCGCCCTGGCGGCGATCGACTACCGCGGTCGGGGGACCGCGTGACTCTCGATCTCGCCGCCGCCCTGGCGCTGGCCGCGGTGGCCATGGCCGTGCCGCTGATGTACGCCGCGCTAGGCGAGTTGATCGCCGAGAAGGCGGGGGTTGTGAACATCGGCCTCGAGGGCCTCCTCTTGATTGGCGCGTTCACCGCGTTCGCCGTCGCCCATACGACCGGGTCGAACAGCGCCGCCGTCGCCGCGACCCTGACCGTGGGCGCGGCGGTCGGTGTTGCCTTCGCCGTTCTCGTCGTCTCGCGCAATGCGAACCAGATCGTCGTCGGCACGGCTCTCAATCTTTTCGCCGTCGGCGTCACCGCGACCGCGTACCGCGCGCTGTTCGGCGTCACCGGAACGGTTCTCGTCGTCGAGAGCAGCGCGCGACTCGCCTTGCCCGGTTTGAGCGACATTCCGCTGATCGGCCCGGCGCTGTTTCGCCAGACGCCGCTCGGCTACGCGTGCTTCGCGCTCGTTCCGGCCTGCGCGTTCCTGTTGCGCCGCACCCGAGTCGGCCTGCAGCTGCGCATGGTCGGCGAGAACCCGCGCGCCGCCGCGATCCAGGGCATCGCCGTCGACAAGATCCGGATCCTCGCTCTAGCCGCCTGCGGTGCCATCGCGTCGGCCGGCGGAGCCTTCCTCGCCCTCGACTATACTCACACGTTCGTCGAAGGAATGTCCTCGGGACGCGGCTTCATCGCGCTGGCAATCGTCATCCTCGGCCGCCGCCACGCGTCGGGGATCCTCGCGGCATCGCTGCTCTTCGGCCTCGCCACCGCCCTGCAATTCCACTTCCAGGCGTTGGATTTCGACATCCCGTTCCAGTTCTTCCTGGTGCTACCCTACGTCGCGACGCTGCTCCTGCTGGCGCTCTCCGCCGGCGACACCAACGCCCCGGCGGGCTTGGGCAAGGACTAGGCCAATAGGAAAATGAGTCTCACCACAGAGACACCGAGGACACAGAGAGGTTACCGACCAACACGCAAATCGAATCAGAGACATGGCGCCCACTGGCGCTGGGGTTCTTGGCCGTGCTGGCAAGAGCTCTCGATAGCCCTTCATTGTCTGAGTTCTCTGTGTTCTCAGTGCCTCTGTGGTGATAAGCGCGGCATCTCTTGAATCCCGTCATCGCGGCGTACAGAGTCGTCGCCATCGCCATGAGCAATCGCGACGACCTCCGCTTCATCCGCGCCGACGTGCGCGCCATGACCGGCTACACCCCCGGCGAGCAGCCGCGCGGCGGCTCGGTCATCAAACTCAACACCAATGAAAATCCCTATCCCCCGTCGCCACGTGTGATGGAGGCGATGGCGGCGGCGGCGAGCGATCGAGTCCGCCTCTACCCGGATCCTCTCGCCACCGAGCTGCGCGAGCGCGCCGCGGAACTGTACGGCGTCGACCCGGAGCAAGTGCTCGCCGGCAACGGCTCCGACGAGATCCTCACCATGATTCTGCGCGCCTGCGTCGACGCCGGTGCGACGGTGGCGTACCCGGTCCCGACGTACAGTCTCTACGACACCCTGGTGCAGATCTGCGGTGGCGTCGTCGCGACGGTGCCGTTCGGCGCGGACTTCGCCCTGCCGGTCGATGAATTGGTGGCATTGGGGGCGCGCGTGACCTTCGTCTGTAACCCCAACGCGCCGTCGGGCACGGTCGCGCCGCTCGAGGCGTTGCGCGAGTTGGCGCCGCGCCTCGACGGACTGATGGTCGTCGACGAAGCATACGGTGACTTCGGATCCGTCACCGCCCTCGAGCTGATCGACGACCACCCCAACGTCGTCGTCACGCGCTCGTTCTCGAAGTCCTTCTCGCTCGCCGGCCTGCGCGTCGGCTTGGCCATCGGGCAGGTCGCGGTGATTCGCGAATTGTTCAAGGTCAAGGACTCGTACAACCTCAACCGGGTGAGCATCGCCGGAGCGGCCGCGGCCCTCGCCGATGCGGACTGGATGCGGACCAACGTCGAGCGCATCCAGCGGACACGCCAGCGCCTGCGCGAGGGGCTGTCGGATCTCGGCTACGACGTCCTGCCGAGCGAGACCAACTTCGTCCTCGCTCGCCGGTCGGGCGAGGACCAGCGCGACGTGTACGAAACACTGCGCGCGCGCGGCATCCTGGTGCGCTACTTCGCGACCCCCGACCTCCGCGACGCGCTGCGCATCACGGTCGGCACGGACGACGAGATCGAGTCGCTGCTGACGGCGATGGCGGAGATCGTCGAGACGTAACAAGAGGGAAAAAGACTCTCACCACGGAGGCACAGAGGCACGGAGAGTTTTTGAATCTTTACGGTACCTCTCTGTACTACTATCTCCAGATTTCTGCGCGTGACTCTCGGATTCCTGGACGCAGGCTAAAGACCTGCGCCTACAGGGCGGCCCGGCTATCCGTAGGCGCAGGTCTTTAGCCTGCGGACCGGGTTGGATTGCGGGCGACAGCCCGCTCTGTGTCTCTGTGCCTCCGTGGTGAGATCGTTCGTCGGAACAGGTACTTGCGCGCACGGCCGGCGTTTGGCTTGTTGTCGCGATGGTCGACGTCCCGCCTCTGCGCATCGGTATTCTCGGCGCCGCTCGGATCGCGCCGATGGCGCTGATCCATCCGGCCAAACGAAACGCCGCCGTCACCATCGCCGCGGTCGCGGCGCGCGACCGCGATCGCGCCGCCGCGTTCGCGGCGAAGCACGGCATCCCGACGGTTCACGCGTCGTACGAGGCGCTGATCGACGATCCGGGTATCGACGTGATCTACAACCCGCTGCCCAACGGACTGCACGGGCTGTGGAGCATCCGCGCGATGGAGGCCGGCAAGGACGTGCTCTGCGAGAAGCCGCTGGCGGCGAACGCCGACGAAGCGGCCGCCATGGTCGATGCCGCGCGACGCACCGGCCGGCGCTTGGTCGAGGCGTTCCACTACCGCTACCACTCTCTCGTCGAACACACGCGCGACATCATCGCCAGCGGCGAGATCGGCGCGGTGCGGCACTACGAGGCGAGCTTCGTCATTCCGATCGTCCGCGGTGGCGACATCCGCTACCGATACGACCTCGCCGGCGGCGCGACGATGGACGCCGGCTGCTACCCGATTCACTTCATCCGCACCCTGGCGGCGGCCGAGCCGGAGGTGATCTCCGCCGTCGCGCTCGAGGGGCCGGTGCACATCGACCGCGACGTGACCGCGCAACTCCGCTTTGCCGACGGCCGCACCGCGCGCATGACCTGCGGGCTGTGGTCGCGGCGGGTCCTCCAGATTCGGGCGCGCGTCGAGGGAGAGAAGGGGTCGATCGACATCTTCAACTTTGTCGCTCCACAGCTCTACAACTCGATCCGGGTTCGCGCCGGCGGAAAGCCGCGACGCGAACGCGCCCGCGGGCCGTCGAGCTACCGCGCGCAGCTAGACGCGTTCGCCGCCGGTCTGCGCAACGGCACCGCCGTCCCGACCGAGGGACAGGATTCGATCGACAACATGCGGGTGATCGACGCGGTCTACCGCGCGGCCGGTCTTCCTCTTCGCCAACCCAGCGGGCGAGAAGCGCGCAGGGATTGAGGATTCTCAAACCAAATCCCGCTGCCCCCCTTTATGGCTTTGCCCGCCAATTCGAGTCGGTGGGAAGCGCGAAGCCGAAAAGCACGTCATCCCGGCGAAACCCGGGATCCAGGTGGGGCGGCGGTGACATGCGGCCTGGACCCCGGCTTTCGCCGGGGTGACCAAGTGGGATGGCGAGTGAATTTGCGGGCAAAGCCCCCCTTTTCAAAGGGGGGATCCATACGGTCAGCGTCCGGGAAGACTCGAAGCGCTGCCGTCTACCCCAGCGCGCCGGATTTTTTGAGCGCTTCGATCCTCGCCGGGTCGTAATCGAGGATCTCGGTCAGGACCGCGTCGTTGTGCTCGCCAACGGTCGGGGCGTGCGTCGGTTCGGGCAGCTCGGTGCCGCTGAACTTGACCGGGTACGGCAGCATCTCGGCACCGTGTCCCGCGATGGGGTAGATCGGGAATCGATCCTTGAACTGCGGATCGTCGGCCACGGTCTTCGGTGTGTTCACCGGCGCGACCGGAAAGTTCTTCTCGTTGCCGAGTTCCAACCACTGGACGCACGTCTTCGTCTTGAAGATGTCGCGCAGGATCGCCTGCAGTTCGCGGTTGTTGCGCGCGTGATCGGCGAACTTCGACCCAGGCCACTTTTCGAACAGGTCCATTCGGTCGACGGTCGCGCAGAAGTTCTTCCAGAACGCCTGCTCGCTGGCCATGAACAGGACGTGGCCGTCCGCCGCTTCGTACATCTGGTAGCGCACGCCTTCTTTCATTCCGGCGGTACCGGGCGCGCGGCGCTCGTAGTTGTCCGCCTTGTTGCCGGTCACCTCCGACTGCGGACGCTCATACGCCTTCCAGCTCTCGATGCGGTACCAGTCCATGTACGCCGCCGCGTCCGACTGGCCGAGCTCCATCTCGCAACCCTCACCGGTCGCACGCGCGCGGATGATCCCGGCGAGGATCGAGAGGGCACCGAACATCGGCCCCGCGTGAATGCCGATCGAGGCGTGTTCGGGTATGTAGCAGTAACCCTCGTCGTCGTACGCGGGATTGATGATTCCAGCCCATGTGTCAAAGGCGATCCCGTGCGCCGGCAGGTCGCGGTATGGGCCGGTCGCGCCGTAGCCCGAGATGCTGCAGAAGACGATCTTCGGGTTCACCGCGCGCATCGCCTCGTAGCTGAGCCCGCGCTTGGCAAGCGCCCCCGGGCGCATCGCCTCGACCACCGCGTCGGCACCGCGCACCAGGTCGAGGTACACCTCGACGGCTTCGGGCTTCTGCAGATCGAGGGTGATACTGCGCTTGCCGCGATTGACGTGCAGGTGCAGCAGCGACACCCCTTCGACGATCGGCCACGTCATCTCGCGCACGTAATCGCCCGACGGCGACTCGACCTTGATGACCTCGGCGCCCATGTCGGCGAGATGCGTGGTGATCGCCGCCGGCCCGAGCATCGAGCTCTCGATGATGCGAACCCCGGCCAACGGCGCGGTCGTCAATTTCGGCATGATCGCTCCTGATTTTTCACCACGGAGGCACTGAGTTCACAGAGATCTATCGACATGCCCAAGTCCTCGGATTTGCCCACAACCAACAAAAAAGTGATTCCGGATTTCTCGCGAGCAGGTGCGAGGCGTCAGATCAAGTCCGAAATCTCTGTGAACTCCGTGCCTCCGTGGTGAAAAATTTCAGTTCTTCAGGACAACGGCGGTGGCGTTGCCGCCGAGGCCGATGGTCTGGCACAGGCCCACTTTGGCGTTCGGCACCTGGCGCTGGCCGGCCTCGCCGCGCAGCTGCCAACCGAGCTCGCAGATCTGGAACAGTCCCTGCGCGGTAGTCGCTTCGCCGAACGAGATGAATCCGCCGCTCGGGTTGATCGGAAACTTGCCGGTCGGGACGGTCTCGCCGTTCTCCAGCAACCACTCCGACTGGCCCGGCTCGCACAGGCCCCACTCCTCCGGGAACGCCAACTCGTAGTACACGGTGTTGTCCTGCAGCTCGACGAAGTCGATGTCCTTCGGTCCGACGCTGGCCATCGCCATCGCCTTGTGCACGGCGGCTTTCGCCTCGCTGTGATGCGTGATTCCCGCCGGCGCCAGGCCGCCGATGCCGCGCGTGATGCCGTCGTCGAAGCGGGCCGTCGCCACCGAACTACCGCCGACCCACACCGGCTTGGTGGTGAGCTGCTTCGCCTTCTCCGCCGAACACAGAACGACGGCGGCGGCGCCGTCGCTCACCGCGCAGATCTCGAACAGGTGCAGCGGGTAAACGACGAGCGCGGACTTGAGCACCGCTTCGACCGTCGTCTCGGCGCGGTAGCGGGCGTTCGGGTTCAGGGCGCCGTTCTTGCGCGCCTTCACCGCCACCTTCGCCATCTGCTCTTCCGTCGTGCCGTGGTCGTGCATGCGGCGCCGGCACAACACCGCCCAGAAGGCGGGGCCAGGCATGCCGATGCAGCGCTGGCGCAAGAACTCCGGGTCGGTGTGCTCTTCGACGCCGGAGGTCTGGATGAAGCCCTTCGGCATCTTCTCGCCGCCGACCACCAGCACCATGTCGTGCGCGCCGCTGGCCACCAGCGTGTAGCCGATGTTGAAGGCGTTCGCCCCGGCCGAGCAGCCGGCCGACAGGTTGTACACCGGGATTCCCGTCGAACCCATCTCCTCGACGACGTCGTTGCCGTTCAGCCCCCAGCCCTTGCCGCCCGAAAAGCGCGAGCTCGCCGCGGCGACCGCTTCGATGTCGCGCCATTTGGCGCCCGCGTCGGCAAGCGCCGCCTCGACGGCGTGACGGCAGAGTTCGGTGACCGACTTGTCCTCGAACTTGCCCCACGGGTGCATCCCGAATCCAACCGCTGCTACTTGGCGCATATTCAGCTCTCAGCTCTCAGCTCTCAGCGATCAGGTCGTCGATTTCGGCAACCCCTATCGCAGCTGTGTGGCTACTTCGTCGGTTTGAACTTCCAGGTGACGACTTCGTTGCCGTCGGCGTCGTGGTAGAGGGGCTCGATCACCAGCTCGACAGGCATGTCGACGGCGACCTTACGCATGTCGTCGATGCTGACCTGGCCGAGCACGCGCAGGCCGTCGTCGAGGTCGATGAAGCCCATGGGATACGGCTTGAACGGCTCGTCGTACTTGGCCGGCGGCGGCGGCGGGAACACCTGGAACGTGAAGCCCCACAGCTTCCCCCGCGGACCGAATTCGGCGTCCTCGATCTTCGACTCCGAGCAGTCCGGATGATGACAGACGGGCGAACGCGGGAAATACGGCGTCCGACATGTGGCGCAGCGGGTTCCCAACAAGCGCGGTCCGGCCGCGGTGTCGGCGAACAGTCCCTCGACGGCGTGCACGGTTGCCACGATCACACTCCCTTCACGGCGCGCGTCAGCGCCGGCAGAACCTCAACGCAATTGCCGACGATGCCGTAGCGCGCGTACTTGAAGATCGCCGCGTCGCCGTCGGTGTTGATCGCGACCAGTGTCTTGGCCGCCGTGCAGCCGACCATGTGCTGGCTCGCCCCGGAGATGCCGGCGGCGATGTAAAGCACGGGCCGCGTGATCTTGCCGGTCAGGCCGACCTGGTGGGACGAGTCGGTCCAACCGTCGTCGACGATCGGACGCGACGCCCCGGCCAATCCGCCGAGCGCCGCCGCCAACTCTTCGACCAGTCGGTAATTCTCCGCGTCCTGCAGCCCGCGCCCACCGGCGACGATGATCTGCGCGTCCTCCAGACGCGGCCCTTCGGAACTCGCCTTCTTTACCGTGCGGATTCGCTCGACGGCCGCGCTCAGCTCGACGGCGATCGAACGCGGCGCCGCGGCGCCCGGCGAGGAGGCCGGTTCGGCGAGAATGGAGTCGCCGACGACGCCGAAGACCGCGCGACCGGCCACCGCGTATTCGACGCGCGTGTCGCCGCCGTACGCCGTCGCCGTCGCCACGAACCCATCGCCGGAAGCCGCCAGATCGACGACGTTCATCACCACCCCGGCACCGATCCGTCCCGCCACCCGCGGCGCGACCAGGCGGGAGTCGAACGTCTGCGAAAGAACGATCGTCCCCGGTTGCTGCTTCTCGCAGTACCCGGCGATCGCGGCGACGACCACGTCGGGAAGAAACTCGCTCAGCCTTGAATCGTCGACGTGGTCGACGTGCGCCACGCCGTGCCTGGCTGCGACTTCCGCGGCGCGCGCCGGCATCGGCCCGACGACCAGCCAGTCGAGCTCGACACCGCGCGCGGTCGCGACCGCGCGCGCCAAGGTGAGAACTTCCTCGGTGCCCGACGGGAGCCCGTCGCGCCCCGCGTCGAACGAACAGAACACCAATGAGTTGGCCACGTGCCCCTCTCTATCCGATCACGCGCTCGGCGCGCAGAACGCCGACGAGCGCGGCCGCCTGCTCGTCCGGAGTCGCGCCGTCGATGAACTGGCAATTGCCCTGCACGCTCGACACGTACTGCCGCGTCATGCGCACCAGCGGCGTGACCTGGGTCGCGCTCAGCGACAGCGAGTCCACCGTCGCCTGAGTCGGATTCAGCTTCCGCGCCTTCATCGTCCGCATCGTCGTCGGATAGCGCGGCGTGCCGAGTTCGTTGGAGATGGTGACGACGGCCGGGCGGGTGGTCTCGACGACTTCGTCGCCGTTCGGCGTGACCCGCGTGACGCGCACCTGATCGCCGGCAAACTCCACCGCGCGCGCGATCGTCACCACCGGCGCGTCGAGCAACTCGCCGATCAGCGCCGGCACCACGCCCTGGTCGTCGTCCGACGCCTGTCGCCCGCACAACACGAGGTCCGCGCCGCCTTTGGATTTCACGTACGCCGCCAGGATGGTGGCGACGGCGTGGCCGTCGACCGTTCCCGGCTCGACCGGCACGACCGTGATCTCGTCGGCGCCCATCGCCGCGGCGTGCCGCAGGATCGCCGTCGGATCGCCGCCGACGCAGACCACGTCGATGGTGCACTCGGCCCCGGCGTCGCGCAGGCGCAGTGCCGCTTCGATCGCCTGCTCGTCGTAGGCGTTCATCAGCCGCGGGATCGACGTCTGCGTCAGCGTCACGCCGTCATCGCCGATGACGAGCTTGCCGTGCAGGACGTAGTTGTCGACCGCATCCGGGTCGAGCACCTCTTTCACACAAACGACGATGCGCATGTACCAGATCCTTCGATTGAGTGGAGACTCCAGAACGACCAGCCGGGCGGCGGCCGACCGGCGCAATTCACATTAAAAAGCGAATCAAACCACGAAGAACACGAAGGACACGAAGAGTGAAACCAACCTCGTTGGATACGAGGCCGACCAGGTGCAGATAGCACCAATGGGGCTCAACCAGCCCCTGATTCCGTCCTTCGTGACCTTCGTGTTCTTCGTGGTTTGATCGTTGATCTTGTCGCTACTCCCCGCTCTCCACGTACAAGTTCCCCTGCAGGCACCACACCGAATCCCACAGGTAGTGGTCCGGCTTCACCCGCAGGTCGTTCATCAAGTACCAGCGCCACGGCGGATCACCGTGGTCGACGTACTCCCCGGTCAACGTGCCCGCGAAGTCCTCGCGGCGCAGGTACTTCACGCCAAACTGCCCGCCGCCGTCACACTCCGCGCGCTTCCCCGCCATCGCGGGATCAAACCCCGTAACAGCCGGCAGTGGTTCGTTGGCGGTATCCATCACCGTGAGCGCTGATAGCTGACAGCTGAAAGCCGACAGCTGTCCTCAGAACGCCTCCATGCCGGTGAGCTTCTCGAACACGCCGAGCGCTTCCTCCACCATGTCGAACACGATCTGCCGCGCCGGCTTCATCGATTCGATGAAGCGCACACCCTGCCCGGCCGCTTCCGTCATCAGGTCTTCGCGCCGGTGGTCGTTGGCCGCCTGGATGTAATCCGAGCTGAGCAACATCTGGTACGGCGCCGGCAGGACCTTGGGCGCGTTGTCCTGCCGCCACTCCTTGGTCCAGGTGCAGTCGAGCACGCGCATCGGAAAGCCGGAGATGCAGTCGGAGTAGACCGTGTCGTCGGCGGTCGAGTTGATCAGCCGCTCCTTGATGATCATGTCGTTGTCGCCCTCGCGCGAGGCGAGCCACAAGGTTCCCGTCCACACGCCGACCGCGCCGAGACACAGCGACGCCGCGAGGTGCGCGCCGGTGGTGATGCCGCCGGCGGCGATGATCGGCGTATCGCCGGCGACCGCGACGCATTCGGGAACGATCGACAGCGTTCCCACCGGACCGGTGTGCCCCGCCGCGTCGTATCCCTGCGCGATGATGGCGTCGACGCCGGCGTCCGCTTCCTTCTTCGCCTGCCGCGCTTTGCCGACCAGGCCGAAGACCTTGATGCCCTTCTCGTGGGCGTCCTTGAGAATGAAGGCCGGATTGCCGAGGCCCGAGCAGATCACGGGCACCTTCTCGTCGAGCAGGACGTCGAGCTGGCGGCGCGCGATCTCTTTGTTCAGCCCACCCCACTGATGCAGGTCGATCCGCCCCTTCGGCTCGGGGATGTTGTGGCGCTTCTTCATGTCGAGCCAGAAGTCCATCTGCTCTTGCGGGATCATCTTGCGCAGCTCGTCGAGGTCGCCGGTCGGCGGCACCGAAGCCGGCAGCACGAGGTCGATGCCGAACGGCTTGTCGCCGACCTTGTTGCGGATCCACTTGATGTCGGCGGCGATCTCGTCCGGCGTGTGCATCGCCTCGCCGAGGACCGCGAAACCGCCGGCGTTGACCACCGCCTCGACCACGTCCTTGCAGTGGGTGAAGGCGATGATCGGGAACTCGATCCCGAGCATATCGCAGAGCTTCGTATGGAGCGGATTCTTCGCCATCGGCAAACTCCCAACCTATTGATTTTTAGAAGGACTTGGACCCGACGGAGGCCGGGAGACAGACAACCAAACGCTCGTTTATATGCGAACCCGGGCACTTAGGTCAACCGCGGATGCATCGCGACATCTGGCAAGGAGTGGGCTTTGCCCGCCAATTCGAGTCGGTGGAAAGCGCGAAGCCGAAAAGCACGTCATCCCGGCGAAAGCCGGGATCCAGGGTGGGGCGGCGGTGGCATAAGGCCTGGACCCCGGCTTTCGCCGGGGTGACCACGTGGGATGGCGATTGAATGGGAGGGCAAAGCCAAAGGAGTGGGTGGAGTTGCGAAATCAAACGGACCTTCGACCCACCGCCACTTGGGGGGTGGATTGGGGGCCGCGGTTCGACTAGGAACGCGCCATGTCTGAGGGCGCGCTGGAGGGAATGCGGGTCATCGAGCTCGGGCAAATGGTTTCGGCGCCGTACTGCGCCAAACTGTTCGCCGACTTCGGGGCCGATGTGGTCAAGGTCGAGCCTTTGCAGGGCGACGTCGCCCGCGCGTGGGGGCCGTTCCCCAACGACGAACCGCACCCGGAGAAGAGCGGCCTCCATCTCTTCCTCAACACCAGCAAGCGCTCGGTGACACTCGACCTGGAACGGGATGCCGGCCGCGATCTATTCCGCGAGCTGGTCGCCGGCGCCGACGCGCTGATCGAGAACAACCTGCCGGCGCGGATGCGCGGGTGGGGACTGACCTGGGAGTCGCTGGCCGACGCCAATCCGAACCTGGTGATGATCTCGATCACGCCCTTCGGCCAAACCGGGCCGTACAGCGAGTGGAACGGATACGATCTCAACGCCTACCACCTCACCGGTGCGAGCAGCCGCTACTGCGGGCGCCCGGGTGAGTCGCCGCTCGAGCACGGCACCTTCTCCGCCGACTTCTTCGGCGCCAGCGCGGCGGCGTCGTGGGGACTCGCGGCGGTCTACGGCCGCGACAACGCCGGCGGCGGCCAACACGTCGACGTCTCCTGCGCGGAGGCGATCGCCGCGGCGTTCGTCGGCGGCCAGAACATCGGCGCCTGCGCGCAGAGTGGCAAGTTCGACAAGCGCACCGGCGTCGGCATGTCCCTTGGCGCTCCGGCGACAATCCTCCCCTGCAAGGACGGCCACGTGTGGATCCTCTGTCTCGAGACGGCGCAATGGAACGGCCTGGCCAAGACGATGGGCGATCCCGAGTGGATGCAGCTCGACATCTTCCAGGACATGTTCAGCCGCGCGCAGAACTCCGACGCCATGTACCCGCTGATCGAGATGTGGACGATGGAGCACGGCAAGATGGAGATCATGGAGCGCTGCCAGGCCAACGGCGTGCCGGTCTCAGCCGTGTTCACCGTCGGCGAAGCGGCCGACCACGACCACCTGCGCGCGCGTGGCTACATCATCGAGCAAAACCACCCAGCCGCCGGCCTCATCCGCAACCTCGGCGCACCGTTCAAACTACCCGCCTGCCCCGGCGGCCCGCGCACCCCGGCACCGCTGCTCGGCCAGCACAACGACGAAGTCTACACCGCCCTCGGCAAGAGCGCGGCGCAAATCGCCCAGTTGCGAACCGACGTCGTGATCTCGTAGCTCTCACCGACCGCATTCCGAGACCGCGGCGCAGATCGACGCCTGTGGGATTGAGGAGGTGCGGCCACCTGCGCGAGTCCGTCAACCCTCGCCGAGCACTGACATCCGCGGGTTCAACACCAAGAGTGTTGGCCGGCTGGATTCTCCACCAGCTCGCGGACGTTGGCCTCGATGATGCGGTAGCCGACGTTGCCGGTGAGTCGTTGGCGGCCTTCGTTGAACACCAACGTCGGGCTGGCGCGGACCTCGTGCTCTCGCGCCGCCTCCAAGTCGGCGGCGAGGGCGGCGTGGGCCTCGCCCGAGTCGAGCACCGTCGCCACGGCGGTCGTCGACAACCCCGCCTCGTCCGTCAGGCGTTCCAATACCTCCCGCGAGGAGACATCCAAACAGTCGCGAAAGAACGCCTCGCGCACACGCCAAGTGAAGGCGTCGAACGATCCGCTCGGGCAGCTCCCCGCGGCTTCTAGACAGCGCACGGCGGTGAGCACGAGGTGCGATGGCAGCGACGAACGCGGCACGTCGCCCCGCCAGGTCTCCGCGTGCAACTCGACGTGGCCGAAGCGGCCGACGATCTCGGCGACGTGATCACGGTACGCGCCGGCACCGCCCCGATCGGCCCAAGTTCGCGCGATCTTGCCGCGCGCATCGCCAAACACCGACACGAAACGGCAGTCGACGACGACTCCTTCACCGAAAGTGCGCCGCAACTCGTCGATCCGCACCTGCGATACGTAGGCCCACACGCACAGGACGTCGGAGAAATGCAGGATGCGAACGGTATCCATCGACCCACTTCTGCGACTAGCGATCTCCGCTGGCGCGGGGGTCGAAATCGCGGGCGCTGTGCCGCTCGCGAACCTGTAGCTCTTCGGGGCCCCAGGCCTTGTTGACGCGCTCGCCGCGCTGGACGGCGGGACGGGCGCCGATATGCTTCGCCCAGCGGACGACGTTCTCGTACGACGCGACATCGAGAAACGCCGCCGCGCCGTACAGATTGTTCAACACCAGAGCGCCGTACCACGGGTAGTTGGCCATATCGGCGATCGTGTACTCGCTGCCGACAAGGTACTCGCGGTCCGCGAGGTTGCGGTTCAGCACGTCGAGTTGGCGCTTCGCCTCCATCGCGTAGCGATCGATCGCGTATTCGAGCTTCTCCGGGGCGTACGCGTAGAAGTGGCCAAAGCCGCCGCCGAGGAACGGACCGCTTCCCATCTGCCAGAACAACCACGACAAGCACTCGGCACGCGGCGCCGGATCGGCCGGCAGGAACGCGTCGAACTTCTCCGCCAGGTACAACAGGATCGCCCCCGACTCGAAAACGCGGATCGGCGGCGACGCGCCGCGGTCGAGAAGAGCCGGGATCTTCGAATTCGGGTTCACCGCGACGAACCCGCTGCCGAACTGTTCCCCTTCGAGGATGTTGATGAAGTACGCGTCGTACTCGGCTCCCGACCTGCCGATCGCCAGCAACTCTTCCAACATCACGGTGACCTTCACGCCGTTCGGTGTGGCGAGCGAGTAGAGCTGCAGAGGGTGCTCGCCGACCGGCAACTCCTTTTCATGCGTCGGTCCCGCGATCGGCCGATTGATCTTCGAGAAACGGCCGCCGCTTCCGACCTGCCACTGCCAGACCACCGGCGGCGTGTACGCAGAGGTATTTGTCATGCCCAGCACATTCCACAATCCCGCATGTTCGTCGACCGTTCGCGGATCCTGCCTCTCCTACCGCTCCCCACAGTCATCGGCCGATCCGCGCGATACGGCGCAGCGTCCGCAACAAGATCATCAGGTCGGTGCTCAACGAAAGCCTTTCGGCGTAACGGCGATCGATCGTCGCACGTTCGTGATAGTCGCACGACTCGGTGTCGCGCAGCTGCCATGGGCCGGTGATTCCCGGGCGCACGAACTGGACGACTGAGGGAAACTCGCGATAGCGCGCGGCTTCGTCGGGAACGATCGGTCGTGGGCCGACGAGACTCATCTCGCCGCGGAGCACATTGAAGAGCTGGGGCACCTCGTCGAGCCCACAACGACGGAGGACCCGGCCCGCCGGGGTGATGCGAGAGTCATCGGCGTCCGGCAGCTTGTAGCCTCCGTCGCGGTGGCGCGCCCGCAGGAGTGGGCTTGCATCGAGCATGGCCTCGGCCTCGGGACACATGGTCCGGAACTTGTAAAGCCGGAACGGCACGCCCCGTTTTCCGAGTCGCGTTTGCCCAAAGAACACCGGGCCGCGCGACGTGCATTTCACGTACGCCGCCAAGCCGATCCACACGGGGCCACCGACCAACAACAAACCGCCGCTCGTCACCACGTCGAAGATTCGTTTCGCCGCCGCGGTCGCGCGGGACGGTGCCCCCACCTCGGCCGCGCGCCATTCGAGGTACGGCGATGGGGTGGACCCGTGTTGGACGCTCACGCGCGCTACCTTTCTCCAGGGTGGTTCTCGTCAGGCCACGCTTCCAGGGCAGCGTGGTAGGCGTTCTCGAGGCGCGACACAACCGCGTCGGGGCCGTAGCAGCGCCGGACCGCCTCGCATCCCATCTCGGCCAACGCCGCGGCGCGCGCCGGATCGTCGATCAGACCTCCGACGTGCCGTACCCAGTCGTCCGGGCCGTCCGCGACCAACAGCGCCGCCCGGACGTCGGCATCGACACGGGCGGCGGCCTGCGCGCTGCAAATCACCGGTCGCCGCGCGAGCAACGCCTCGCACACCTTCTGTGAATGCCCGACCGCGATGCGCATGGGCACAACGACGGCGGTGGCGGCGCGCAACCATGGCGCAATCTGTGGGACGTCGGCGACCACGCGGACCCCCGACCGCCGCAGTGCGCGAACCGCCGCCACCGGCCGGGCACCGACCACGGACAGTACGAGTCCCGGATGACGTGCGCGCAACTCAGGCAGGACGTCGCGGACGAACGCGGTGATCGCGTCGACGTTGGGCCGATAGGAGAGCGTGCCGTGAAACATCAAATGAAGCTCATCGGCGCCCGGGGGCGGCGAGCGCGCCGGCTCTTCGAGAAAGTCGATGATCCCGGGCAGGTAGAATGGGGTGCCCCGATATCCCGCCGCTCGAACACGCTCGCCATCGTCGGGTGAGGCCACCGTGATCACCGGAATGGAGTTGAGCGCGCCGCCCTCGAGCGCGCGCAAGCGCCTCGCCTCGGAGCGGTACACGGCCGCACGCGGCCCGCGCGCAGCGGCGGCCCACTCGTCCATGCCCCAGGACATGCAATCGGGAAGGTCGACCAGCGCCGGTCTGTCGACACGGATGGCCAGCCTCGCCAAGCGCACCCGATCGGCGTGGACGATCTCGATGTCGAGCTGATCGCATTCTCGCTGCAGGGGTGCCGCCCAGCGATCGTGCGCGTGCATGTAGGCGGACCGCGCGTCGGATCCACTCGTGTAGTCGCGCGCGGCCGCCGCGAGCCGCAGCGACAGCGACACCGGGAGGACCTGGACCGACGCACACGCGGCGCCGAGCAGATCCATCGATTCGGTCACCGCGGCGGACCGCAACTCGGACGGAGACGCCAGCACCCGCAAGTGCACTTCATGTCGCCGCGCCAGGTGTCGGAGGAGGTTCAACGTCCGCCGCTTGATCGGCGTCGGCGGATGGGGGCTGAGGAAGAGGATGCGCACCGGCGGACCGTCTACTTCAAGGTCGCATACAACGCGGCGAGAAGCGGCGCCTGCTGGGACCACCGCATGGACGCCGCCCGACGCAGGCCGTTCTCGCGCAACCGATGGTACAGCGCATCATCCAGCAACACTCGGCGCAACTGCGCCGCGAACGCGGCGGGAGCGTCGGCCAACAGCAGGTCGACCCCGTCGACCCCGCCCAGCCCCGCGGCTCCCAACACGGTCGAAACCACTGGAACGCCGCTGGCCCACGCTTCGACGATCTTCAAGCGAGTGCCGCCCCCCGACCGCAGCGGAACCATGGCGATGCGGGCGCCGTCCAGGTGCGGCCGTAGGTCGGGAACGTCTCGATGGGCGACGCAGCCAGCAGCCTCGATCGCCCGCGCCAGCGCCGGGTCCAGCCCGCTGCCGACGAAGTGAACCACACTCGGCGGACCGCCGCGACGCAAGTGCGGGTGGACGTCGGCGAGAAACCAGCGCGCGGCCTCCATGTTGGGGAACCAGGAAAAGCACGCCGCGAAGACAATCCGGTGCGGCTGCGCGGCGCGACCGAGAGCGAGGTCGCTCGGCGCCAGATCGTCACCCGCGCAGTTGGGCACCACGTGGATGGGCGAGCATCGCCCGCCGCCGATCGTCTCCAGTTCGACTTTGTCCGCTTGCGAGACGGCGAGGGAGAAAACCGCGCGTCGCAATGCGTCCCGCTCCTCGACCAACGTCCGCCGGCGCTCAACCGGACCCAATGCCTTCAACCATGGGCCGCGCGCGCGCAGGAGTTTGGTCGCCAACGCTGATTCGACATTGTGCCCGCTGTAAACCACGGGAACAGGCGCGGGGGCGGGAAGGTTGGCGACCATCGAAAGCTCTTCGACCTGGATGGCGTCATAGTCCTTCTCGGCCACGGCGGCGCTCACCCGCCGGCGGTAGACGGCGGAGGCGAAGTTCGCCGAACGCAGGGAGTGGCCGCGGCCGACCTCGATCGCGAGGCGGGGCGCGCGTGCCGCGGGACCCTTCGGCGTGATCGGATACACCGCTCCGTAATGCGCCAGGCACGGAGCTGTGCGCAGAGTCGCCTCGCTGTCGGACGAGAAGCCGATCGCGTCGACTTGCGCGAAACACGATAGCGCGCGCGCCAGACCGCTGGCGCGAATCTTTCCGCCGCTGTCATCGCGTGCCGACAACCATTTTCGAAGTTGGAGAATACGCATCAAGGCGCTGCCGCTCGGTTGCGCCAGCAGCCGTCGATAGCCATCATCGGCGCCGTGCAGAGGCGCGCAACGGTTAGCGCAAGTGCGGCAACGGAGGCAACCGTCCCTGCCGTGGAGATCGCGCTGCTTGCCGCGCTCCTCGCCACCGCGACGCTGAGTGGGCCGAAGCTACCGCTTATCCACGTCGCCGCGAACAACCTGCTGGTTCCTCTTTGCGCCGGCGCTCTGGCGTGGCGCGCCCGCTCTTTCGCGCCGGTGGCACTCTCGATCCATCGGACTCTGCTCGTCACGACCGCGGCCCTCTATCTCTGGACATGGGTATCCGCCTTCCTCGGCGACGCGCCCGCGCTGTCGAGCCGCTACGCGGCGAAGTACGGCGTTCACGTGTTGGTGTTCGTGTGCCTGTTGGTGGCCATGCGGCGCCGTGGCATGGTGCGCAGCGCGTTGCGGACGGCCTATGTCGCCCTGGCGATTCTCGCCACTCTGGGCGTCGTGGAGTACTGGGTGCCGGACCCCTTCGACGATTGGCGCGGCCGGTTGAGCGTCTTCCCCCGGGTGGCGTCCCTGTTGGTCTGGCCGAACCAGCTCGGCGTACTGACCGCCATCGCGATCGCCCTCGGCGCCGCGCTGTGGCGCGCCGGATGGTTGGCCGGCCGCGCATTCGCCATCGCCCTCCCCGCCCTGATCGTCGCCCTGGCGTTGACGGGAAGCAGGAACGGGTGGTTCGTGTGCGCGAGCCTGCTCACCGCGCTGGCGTGTTGGCGCCTACTGTCTCCCCTGCATGCAACCGCGATCGGCGCCGCACTGGTGGTCGCGCTGATTTCGTTCCCGGTGTCGACGGCGCAGCTGGGGTTGGAGAGGGGCGAGTACCTCCCGCTGGCGTCGTGGTTCACGGAAGCACCGACACCGCTCCAGAGCATGACGACGCCACGGCAGACGCTGACGCCGCGTCTGGCGCTGTGGAAAGCGGCCCTGGGCGAGATCCGCCAACATCCGGTGAGCGGTGTCGGTCTCGAGGTCTTCGCCACCAGGATCGGACCAGCCATCGTCGGGCAGCATTGGATCAATACCCACAACCTCGTGCTCAACATCGGCGCGGAGCTTGGCCTGGTGGGTTTGGCGCTGTTCGCGCTGTGGCTGATCGTATTCGCGCGCGCGGGCGACCGCCGCGACCCCGCGACCGTGCTTCCGTTGCTGGGCTTGGGGCTCGGTCAGTTGTTCGACTGCTTCACGTACGACTACATGATCATGACCTGCACGGCGCTTTTCGCCGCTTGCTACGCGAGTCGCGCCCGTGCGCCTGTTTGAGAACGCCGCCTGGCAAACGGTCGACCAGGTCGTCGGCCGTGGACTGCTGTTCGCGTTCTACCTCGCCGTTCCGTTGACGATCGGCCTCGAGGAGTACGGGCGATTCGCATTCCTCCAGTCGCTGGTGGTGCTGCTGGTCCAACCGGCGCTGTTCCTCGGACTCGAGACGCTAGTCGTCGCCGGAGTGGCCGGCGGTGACCGAGCCGTGTTCGCCGCGGCCCTGCAGCTGCGCCTGCTCGCCCTCGCGTTCACCGCCATCATCATTGTACCGGTGAGCACATGGGCCAGTCCCGAGAACCGCCGGGTGGTGCTGCTCCTGTGGCTCTACCACGGCGCCCACGGTCTCCTCAGCCTGGTCTTCGCACATTTCCGCGGCACCGAGTCGATGCGCATGGAGGCCATCACCGGCGTATCGCAAAAAGCGATCGCCTTGCCGCTGCTGGTCGTGCTGCCGCTCGCGGGGGTGGGCGACGCGCTGTTGCCGGCGCTGACGCTTGCTTTGGTCGGTGTCGGTGGCGCGCTCATGCTGCTGGGGCCCTATCGACACGCGGTCATCCCGGTGTTGCACGAGATGCGGTGGCGGCGTCTCGACGATCCCGATCTGCGTCGCGTGGCGCGCGACGGCACGCGGTTGGGAATGGCCGGTTTCGTCGGGGTGGCGTACTTCCGCTTGGGCAGCGCCCTATTGGGCCTGCTCGGCGGCCACCAGGCGGTGGGGGGATACGCAGCCGCCTTCCGGATCATGGAGGCCGCGCAGATCTTGCCGATCGTGGCGACCAACGTCGGACTGCCTCGATTGGTTCGCGCCGCTGATCCGCCGGCCGCCGCATTGCGGTGGACCACGGTCTTGGCCGCATGCGGCCTGCTCGTGTCGGGTGGTCTTCTCTTCGCGGCCGAGGACCTGATCGCGCTGCTGTACGGCCCCGCGTTCGCAGCCGCCGGGACGGCGCTGCGCATTCTCAGCTTCGCCGTCGCGCCGATCTACGCCGGGTTCATGCTGACGCAGGCCTTGGTCGTGATCCATCGCACGGATGCGTATCTCCGCATTGCTCTGACCAGCGTCCTGCTCAACGTCGTCCTGAACCTGATCCTGATCCCGGTTGGTGGGGCGAACGGCACCGCCGTCGCGACGGTCGCCACGGAGGTCGCGGTCGCCGTCATGGGCGTTCGGATCCTCCTGGCGCCGCCGCCATCAGCGCGCGCCACACGCCGGCCGCCGTGAGGTTCCAATCGAAACGATGGGCGCGCGCGAGGCCACGCGCGGCGAGATCGTCCCAGCGCGTCGAGTCGCCGGCGAGTTCGACCATCGCCGCCGCGATGGCACCGACGTCGCCCGGGTCGACGAGCACAGCCGCGTCGCCCGCGACCTCCGGAATCGCGGCGCGGTCCGCGCCGATGACCGGGACGCCGCAGGCCATCGCCTCGGCAACAGGCAGGGCGAAGCCCTCGTAATGTGACACGCATACCAGCCCGAGCGCCGACGCCAGAATCCGCGCCAGCGCCGGACGCGGCATATAGCCGAGGAATCGGACGTCGGCGCCGTGCCGCATCGCCGCGTGTGCTCGCTCGACGTCGCGGTACTTCCACGCCATCCGGCCGCTGAGCAGTAGCTTCGTCCCGCACCCGGACCTCTCCTTGAAGCGGTCGAACGCCCGCAACAGTGTCGCGACGTTCTTGCGCGGCTGGATCGCGCCCACGTGCAGGAAGTACGGCTCACCACCGGTGAGTTCGTCACGGACGAGGCGCCTTTCGTCGGCGGACAATGGGCCGAGTCCTTCTTCAACTCCGTTCGGCGCAACATCGATCCGGGCGGCGGGCACGCCGTAGGTCGCGACCAGGTCGCCCTTGGTGAACTCGGAGATGGTGACGATGCGAGCGGCGCGCCGCGCCGCGGCCCGCACCACCAAGCGCCAATACCAGCGATCCGCGAACCCGAGGTGCTCGGAGAAATGCTCGAACCCGAGGTCGTGGATCACGGGCACGCTCGGTGGGCCGCCACGGCGGAGCGGCAGCGCGCCGTCGGGAGAGAGCAGGACGTCGATGCGGTGGCGGAGCAGTGCCGGCGCCAGATTGAACTCGAACCAGATCAACGTCAGCAACGGATGACCGGCGGGTGGGCGCAACACGACCGGCGTGACGTTTTCGGCGAATCGGTATTCCGGATCGATTGGCCGGTCGAAGAAGAGGACGAACTCGGCCTCCGGATGGTCGCGCACCAGACGCCGGGTCACCTCCAGTGTGTACCGGCCGAAACCCTCCAGCCGGGGCGACGACAGGAACCGCGCGTTGATCCCGACGCGTATGTTGCCCTCGCGAACTCGTGGCATGCGACCATCGCGACCGGCGCCGATCTGTCTCGCCCGCGCGTTCTCAGAGTGGGCAAGACACCGGCAGGCTGGAGGTCTTGGATTGGACCTTCAGCCCCGTTCCACCCGCCACAGGTGTGATGATCGGCGCGTCGAACTGTGCGCACATGCGGTGCGACGAACTGTCGGAGGCGTTGTCGATCGTCACCACGACGATGAGGCTGTCGGCCGCCGTCAGCGCGGCGAGGTCGATGTCGTTGGTGCCCTGATCGCCGCTCGCCGCGTCGCCGTCGCCCAGATTCTTGGCGACCACCTTGAGCTTCTTGTCCGGTTTGATCGACGCGGAGCGCACGCCCGCGGCGCCCGGGGCAGCGCCGCTGTTCTTGAACTTCGCCGTCTTGTCCGTGTTCGAGGTCCAGCCGAGCGCGGCGAGGTCATAGACGGCTCGGTTGGTCGGATCGGCTAGCGGGAAGATCTCGACCGTTCCCGACAGCTGCGGCGGATCCGCCGCGGCTCCCTTGGCGATCGCCCCCAGCGTGTCGTCCTTGAGTAACACGGACATCTTCGCCTTCGAGGACGACGCGTACTTGTCCATCATCAGCAGCTTGGCGCCGCTGACGGGCGCGAACAGCATTCCCGGCGTCAATACGGCCGAGATCTCAACCAGAGACGCTGTCACCTCGCTGGTCGAGTTCGCTCCGGCGCCGCCGCCGCTCGTCGACAAGTCGTAGTCGACCAACAACTCGAAGGTACCGCCCAGGGGGATGGTGAATGTGAGCAGGCCGGCGTCGGAGAACGGCGTATTGCCCACGATGCCCTGCGACGCCGAGCCCGACATCACGGTACCGTGGGTCGTCGTCGCGACGTTCCACGACGCGTCCGCCACCGCCGCGCCGCCGATGATCTCGACGTAGCCGGCGATCGACGCGTCGATCGTCACGTCGGCGGGCGTCCCCGCCGTCTCCGCGCCGCTCGGATCGACGTGCACGATCCAGACTTGCGGCGTAGTCGATGTCGTGTCCCCGGAATGCGCGAACGCGTGCGCGGAGTATGTCCCGGTACCGGCGAACGTTTCGCCGTGGGCGCGGAAGAACGTGGGGTTGAACGGAGCGAACACCGACCTCGTGCCGGCGCCCAGCGGCGCGTTCAGGTTGGTGCCGAGTTCGGCACCGCTGTACGCGACCGCGTCGAACGGCAGAGTCATCGGCCCAAAGAGAGTGTCGTTGCGGCTGTAGGCCGCCGGGTCGGCGACGAAGTCGCTGGTCGTGTTGCCCGAAGCCATGTTGTCGAATCCGACGAATACGCGGGAATTGGCGGGGCCGACGTTGACGTAGGTGATGGTGATGGCGTCCGCGCCCGGAGCCGTTACGGCTGCGCAGAACACGCCGATCACGACGGCGCGCATTGAAAAGCTCTTCGAGAGCGTGGCCATGGAAGTCCCCCCCTTGTTTGCCGTGCGGCGAACCTAACAGAGAACGATGCCGACACACAAAGAGCGCCGCCGACGGCGGTTGCTCCGTTTGCTGCACGGCTGCGGTGAGCGCGTCCAGAGCAGCGGCGTGAAAGTCGCCGTCAGGCGTGGACGACCATCGCGACCGCCGCGAAATGCGCCACCGCCGCGATCACCACCAACGAGTGGAACACCTCGTGGTAACCGAACACATGCGGCATCGGGTTCGGGCGTTGCAGTGCGTAGACCACCGCTCCGATCGAGTAGAGGACGCCGCCGGCGAGAAGCAGCCACATCGGCCCCCAGCCCAACTGCTCGGCGAGACCCGGCATGGCGGCCGCGCCTATCCAGCCGATGACGACGTAGGTGAGCGCGCTCAACCACTTCGGCGCGTCCAACCACAACACGTGCATGGCGATTCCCGCGGCGGCCGCGGCCCAGATCGGCAGTAGCAGTATGGACGCCGTGGTCCCCGCGACGGCCGACAGACCGAAGGGCGTGTAGGTGCCGGCGATCAGCACGTTGATCATGGAATGGTCGAGGCGCGCCACCCAGCGCCGTGTGGGGACGGACCATGTGACGCGGTGGTACATCGCGCTGGTCCCGAGCAGCGCCGACAGGCTTGCCGCATAGATGCCGACGCCGACCCGCGCCGGCGGCGCGGCCAAGGCAATCAGCGTGCCGCCCGCCAACAGCGATAGGAAGAACGAATATTGGTGGATGACGCCGCGCAGCCGCGGACGAACGAGAGGAACCTTCACGGCTCGACGACTACCCGGTCGCCACGACCGCCGCCACCAGCTTTTGGTCATCGTTTCGTCATGCGCACGCAACCGGATTGGGGAGACCGATCGACATAGCGCAGCCTCTTCTCCCGACGAGCGCCTGCCTGGGCCGTCGAAGTGGCTTCGGCAATTGTTTGCCGAAACCTCGAAAGCGCCGATTTAGCCTGCTCCCGCTCGAACGCCCAGCCGCTCGAGGGGCCCGTATCGCAGCTTAGATGGGGCGTGGCGGGCACCGACCCACTCGGCACAGCGATTGCGTGAATGATCAATCACCATGAATCCCATCACCGCTCAAAGCATTCGGCGCAACCAGCGTGGCACGAGCCTCGTAGAGATCCTCGCTGCCACCGGGATCGTCGGGATCCTCCTCGGAGGTGCCGTACTCGGCCTCAACGCCACCTTCAACGACCTGAGCAGTAGCAGCCAACAATTCGCCGGCGACGTGCGGTTGGCGCGGATGGACGCGATCACCCGCGGTGCGCACTTCCGGGTTGTTTGGAGCGGCACGTCCTACAAAACGGAGCGGCTCGCTGACGCTGACGGCGATGGCAAATGGACTAAAGACCTTTCCGCGCCGTCGCAGACTCGCAAGCTGCCAGCCGGTATCAAGCTGGCCAGCAGTACGGGCACCCAGGGCGCGCAATTCGTGGAGTTCGACACCCGAGGGATGATCGTGACGCCGGAGAACGAATCACCGGACATCGTCTCGGTCGGCATCTCCAAGGCCGCGCCAAGCAGCCGAAACAGCGGAACCGTGGGCATCGAGATCTGGCCTTCGGGGCAGATCTATCTGACGGTTGGTGGAGGTGGTTCATGAAACGCCTCGACCGTGGATTCACTCTCATCGAGGTGCTGGTGGCGATGATGATCACGGCCCTCGTCGGCGGCGCCGTAACGTCCTCGATCGTATTCACGACCAACATCGTCGGCGAGAACACATTGGCCGGCGAGGCGATCACCGTCGCGCAATCCGCCATGGAGGGCCTTCGCACGATCAACTACGGCGATATCGAGGACGGGACGGAAGTATCGCCGGACGGTCAGTTCGAGATCGTCCGCAACGTCCTCGTCAACTCCCCCGAGCCGGGGATGAAGGAGATTCAGGTGATCGTCACCTGGAGCTGGAAGGGTCAGCCGCGCAAGTATGAACTCAACACCGTATATTCGCGAATCAACGAGACGTAGTCCGACCTCAGGGTACACGCTGATCGAGCTTCTCGTCGGCATGTTGCTGTCATCGACCCTCCTCGCCGGGCTGGTTTGGGAATTTGGTTTCGTCAACCGCACTCGCAGCGATCTCGACCAGCTGGTCGAGACCCAGCAGGGAGTCCGTGCCGCCCTGTCGTCCATTTCCCAAGAGATGAGACAAGCGGGCGCATGTCTGCCGCGCACGGGGGACATGGTAGCGATCAACGGATCGAACTCCGGCGCGCGGGACGAGCTTACGTTGCGCATCGGCAAAGTCGAAGCGGACGACCTCGTCTGCATCCGCAGCGTGCTCACCGCGAAGGCCCTGAAGGGCGCATCGATCGTAAAGGTCCAGGACGGTAGTGGCTTCGGGGTTGGCGAATTGGTCTACCTACGCGGCGGCAGCGGCACGGGACGAAACTTCGAGGTCGTCAGCATCAACTCGAACACCATCTCGCTCGACGAACCACTAAACGCCGAGTACCCCGCCGGGTCGGGCCTCTACGCCATCGAAGAACGTTCGTATGCCATCGATCACCAGGCAGATCCGCCAATTTTGACGGTGGCCATCGACGGCGGCGATCCGTCCCCCCTGGTCCACGGCGTCGAGCGATTCAACGTGACCTACCTCACCGCACCGTGCCCGCCGTGTGCAGCGATCAACGCGCCGGCCGTCGGCGATGAAGATTGGCTCCTGGTACGCGAAGTGGAGATTGAAGTGACCGTCCGCGCGCGCCGCCCCAGTCGCGGCGGCGAGTATGTGAGAATCACCAGCCGCACCCATGTGTCGCCGCGCAACCTACTTTGAAAGTCGAGGTCGAGATGACAATCCGGGGTCCAGACAGAACAAACGGACAGCGAGGAGCCGCGCTTCTCTCCGCGGTCATCATCCTCGGGATGATGACCGCCCTGGCCGCCGCGTACGGTTCGAACGTTCGCAACCATGTGGCCCTCCGCGGAGCATCCGCGGTCGAACGCGTGGGGTTCTACGCGGCGGAGGGCGGCTTGAACGTCGGCATGACGCGATTCGCCAACATCTTCCGCGCGAGCGCCGTGCCCGAGACCAATGATTTTCAGCAGACGGTCGAGATCGGCAACCGGACGGCACAGGTTTCCCTGGCTGGCGTATCCGGTTGCGACCCCTGTCCACCGACGGTCATCCCGCAGGGCGAGATGTTCGCGGGACTCAACAGCATTCCCTATCGATACACGGTGCAATCCAAGTCGTTGAACGAGGGGAACGAGACCGAGGCGCACATCGGCGGCGAATTCGACATCCACACCATCCCCATCTTCCAGTTTCTCGCCTTCATCGACTCGCATCTCTTCGTCATGCCGCTGCCGGACATGACGATGCACGGTCGCCTGCACAGCAACAACAACATCTACCTGCAGCCCGACAACGACCTCGAGATCTCCGACCAGCGACCCCTGATTCCGGAAGTCCAGGTCACGGCCAGCCGGAAGCTGTATCGAGGCGGGCGAAAGTACGATTCGAGCTGGCGCTGTAGCGGCGAGACGATGATCGACAAACTCGAAGACAAGGTCTCACCGTTCAACGACCTCGACCCAAAGGAACTGCCCTGCGCCAGCGGAAGCAGTTCGGTGCCCTCGAGCACGCTGTCCGCGTGGAAGGGGAGTATCAAGACCGACGTGGCAAACATCCTCACGCCCGAGGTCGGGATCATCGATCGCGGCGACGGCGAGTACTGGGAACGCGCCGAGCTGCGGGTCGTGCTGCGTCTCGATCTGGGTCGCTCGACGACCAATTTCGGCGCCGCCGATCTTTGTCCCGCCCCCAGCGCTGGGACCTGCTCGAAACCCGCTGGCCAGTACTGCACCTCGAATACCAACTGCGGATCCGGGGGCGTATGTCAGCGAATCAGTCCGGCCCTGTTCCCGATCGAGGTGCAGAACGCGAACGGATCGCAGAACGTGACCAAGACCAAGTCACTGCTGCGCTTCATGTGCGAGCGTCGCGGCGCTCTGTTCTACACCGACGTGCCCAACAACCCACCGTCACCGCCCAACGGCAATTCGAACTACGTCGGAACGTCGACGAACTACACACCGGCCTTCGCCAACAACACGCGCGTCTATCGCCGCGTCGGAGAGGACACCTCCGGCAACGGCGTCATCAGCGCCACGGTGGATCGCAACGACGACATCTGCCCCCCCGGGGCGCCGTGGTACCAGCCGCCGGATTGTGCGCAGGGCGGCCGACCCGACGCCGGCGCATGGTATCAGGACCTCGATTACCGCCGCGGAGCCTTCTGGAACCATCGCGAACGCCAGTACATGTACCTGCTCAACGTCAATTTGCGCGCGCTTCTCGAATGGAACCAGGTCAACGGCAGTCCGCTGTTCCCATACAACGACAAGACCGACGGTGGACTCGTGATCTTCCTCAGCGTCGCCGGCTTCGACTCGCTCGCCGCCCGCAACAACTACGGCGTGCGAATCTTCGATTCGGCCGACCTCGACACGCGCAACGTGACGTTCCCTCCCAGCGCCACCGACCCCACCGGGATCACGTTGGTGAGTGATCAAGGCGCGATCATCCAGGGCAACTACAACGTCAAGGACAAGTATCCAGCCTCCGTCCTCAGCGACGCGCAGTGGATCCTATCTCAAGGCTGGGAAACGCCGATCGGCGGAACCCCCAATGACCAGAAGAGCGTCTTCGACCTGGATTCGAATCGCCGCGACGTACCGCCGAACGACACGCCCGGGACAGGGTTGTTCTCGTCGTCGAGCGCGCTAGGGATCAATGCCGCGTTGCTGTTCGGCCTCGGGCCCAACTCGCAGAACGCCGACTGGTACAACGGCGGCCTCGAGAACTTCCCCCGATTCCTCGAGGATTGGGGCCCGCGCACGATGAATTATCGCGGCTCGTTCGTCAGCCTCGGCCCGGCCCAACACAAGGACGCTGACTGGGTTTGCGGCTCGGGTCCAAGCTGCTTCGATGGCGTGTACGAGCCTCCCACTCGCGCCTATGAGTACGACAGCGACTTCAACACGGTCGAGAAGCTGCCTCCGCTCACACCCAAGTTCGTCTACATACAGCAGCTGCTCTACACGCGTATCTTCAACTGAAGGTCGCAGCCGGCTGAGCGCGGCATGCGCGGCTGAAGACCGTTTGCAGAACGCGTCTCGTTTCTAGCGCAACGCCTTGCCGGCCATCCGCAGGATGTCGTCGAGCGGATTGCCGTCGCCGTTGAGATCGAGCATCGAGCCGATCCCCTGCGCGAAGCCGCCGGCGCCGCCTGCCTGGCCTCCGAGCAGGTCGCCCAACACGTCGCCGAGTCCGCCGCCCGACGCCGCGGGCCGGCCACTCGCCGCGCCGTCGCCGCGCTGCCTCGCCATGTACGCCGTGACCAGCATTGCCAGCATCGGCAGCATCCTCCGGAGCAAATTAGGGTCGAGCCCCGACTGAGAGGCGGCGTTCTGTGCAACCGTGCGACTCACGTCCTTGGAGCCGAAGATCTCGCCGAGGACGTCGTTGCCGCGGCTGACGTCCGTCGGCCGCGGTGACAACACCTCGTCGAGTAAACCGCCGCCGCCGAGCTGCCCCAGCAGCCCGGCGAACCCTTCGAGCCCGGTCGGTTGTGCCTGCGCCTGCCGCTTGAACCCGCCGAGGACCGCCGGGAGGAGAGCGTCGGCGCCGTTTGCCACCTCGCTCTCGCTGACACCCAGCTCACGCGCGATCGATTGAAGTCCGCCCATCTGGGCGAGAATGTCGGTGATCTGCATGGACGGTCTCCCCCGTGTTCAGTCGAGAAGGTCCTTCGGTACATTGCCGCCGTTGGCGGCGATGCGCGCGAGAACCGTCTTGTGCAGCCAGATGTTCATCTTCGCCGAGTCGCCCATCAGATCCGCCGGGCAACCGAGCTCCGTGGCAAGCTCCTTACGCGCAGCGAAGCTGCTGTCGATGTCGAGTAGCTTCAACAGGTCGACGATCGACGTCCGCCAGTTCAGTTTCTGCGGATTCTCCTTCGCGCGCTTCTCCAGTTGCGCGACGACGTCCACCAGAGCAACCGGCTGAGGCGGTGGTGCGCCCGGCGCCGCGGCGGGACTCGCCGGTGCGACATCGGGCGGCGGAGCGGCATCGGCGGTGCCGATGCCGAGCTTCTCGAGAATCTTGCTGAAGAATCCCATGGCGCCCTCCTCGGTGGGGCTGGACGGGGAGCCCGCTAGAGTGCCGGCTCGCGGCGCCGCCGCTCACGGAGAGAGACACTAGTTGACAAGCGGGCGGACGGTCAAATCGCTGTTCATGCGCGGATCCTCCCCCGGTGAATCTTGTTCATAGCCAGCTTACGGCCGCGACGAGGGCACGATTCAAGCCGTGTCCATAGGACGACCACTTGTCGAAGGAGGCGAAAAACTCAAGAGGTTCTCACGACGGTGGACCGAGCGCGACGCAGTCCGACATGTTGTGGCATCATTCCGCGGCGCGGCGCCCCCAGGCCGTGTAGACGGCGGCGACAACGAAGGTGAACGACGGATCGGCGAACAGCGCGCGCACGCCGTCGATTTGCTGGCGCGACACGACGCTCGCGCCGATCATCGCGTCGACCGCGGGCAGCTGAAACGTCAGACTCCAGAACTCCGCGAGCGAGTCGCCGCCGCGCGCGATCCGCACGAGACCGCGGCATGCCGCACCCCGCAACTGCAGGGGAGCCATCAGCTCGGGCAAGCGGCGCCCGAAGTAGCTGTCCATTCGGCCCACCTTGTGCATGAAGTCCCAACAGGCGCGGGTGGTCCGGTCGAACTCCGCCGCTCCCGGATACAGCGGATCGACGGCGGAGAAGGTGCTGAAGTCCCCTTCCTCGACGACCAACCATCCGCCGGGGCGGGTAGCCGCCAGCATTTTCTCCAGGACCGCTTCCGGAGACGGCAGGTGCATCAGGAGAGCACGGCAGTGCACCAGGTCGAAGGAGTCGCGTTCGATTTCATCGGTCGCGACGTCGAGCGCGCGAATCGACAGGTTCGGGCGCTCGATCTCGTGCAGGAACCGCGGATCTTGATCAACCGCAACAACCCGACCGGAGTCGCCAACCCTGTCGGCCATCCACTGGGCGATCGAACCGTGCCCGGCGCCCAGCTCGAGACAGTGCCAACCCGGGCCGATACCGCATCGCTCCAGCGCGGCGTGCGTGCCGGGATCCTCCATTACCTCGAGCGCCAGCAGGCGTCTGGTTTCGAGGACCTCCGGGGAGTCCGCCGCGACGTACGAACGTTCAACCATCGACATGCTCCCCCGATTCCGTCGCGATGCTGAGGCGCCCGTCACGCAACCTCATCGCGGAATCACCCGCACGGGGAGGCGCCGGAAGCCGCGAAAGAACACCTGCGGTTCGCGTTCGGCCTCGCCATTCGTTGCGATGTCGACGTACCGATCGAGAATCGTTTCGAACGCGATCCGCGCCTCGAGCCGGGCCAAGGGCGCTCCGAGACAAAAGTGCGTTCCGTGACCGAACGACAGATGGCGGTTCGGATTTCTGAGAACATCAAACGACTCCGGCGACGGAAACTGTTCGGGATCGCGATTGGCCGCGGCGACGAACGCCGCCACCATCTGCCCCTCCTCGATCCCGGTGCCGCACACATCGATCGCGGCGTTGGCGATCCGTATCGTGCCAGGAACGGGCGGTTCGCAGCGCAGGATCTCCTCGATGGCGCTCGGTACCGACGCACGGCTCAGCGGCGACGAAGCGAGCCGGCCGTAGCCCTGCAGAAGCAGATGCAATCCGTTGCCGAGCAGGTTCGTCGTCGTCTCGTGCCCCGCGAACATCAACAGCACGCAATTCGACGCGACCTCCGCATCGCTCAGGCGGCTGCCCTTCTCTTCAGCCGACAACATGGAACTCATCAGATCGCCACGCGGCGCGGCGCGGCGTTGCGACACGTGCCGGGCGAAGTACTCGTAGAGTTCGACCAATCCTCTGCGTGCGTCCTCGACGTTGTCCGCACCCTTCTGCGCGCCGCCGATGTACGACGCGACCTGGTCCGACCACTCCCTGATCCGCGCCAGATCCTCTTGCGGCGCGCCGAGCATCACGGCGATGACGGCGGCCGGCAGCGGAAACGCGAAGTCGTCGATGAAGTCCACCGACTCGCGTTCGGCCATGTCGGTGAGCAGCGAGTCCACCAAACTCTGGATGGTGGGACGCATCCGCTCGACCTCCCGCGCCGTGAACGCTCTGGCGAGGAGGGCGCGCAGCCGGGTGTGGTCGGGAGGATCGCGGTACACCGCCCAGTCGCTGAGGATCCGGGCGACCTCCTGCATGTCGGGCCGGCGCGCCAAGAAGGCGGGGTCGACGCGCCGAAAGCGATCGACGGAGAAGCGGTGATTGTCGGTGATCGCGTCGAACACGTCCCCGTAGCGCGTCAGCACCCACATCCGCAGGCTCTCGCTCCAGTGAACGGGCTCGTGCTCGCGCAACCATTGAAACACCGGAAACGGGTTGTCTCGGCCTCCCGGCGAGGTGAGATCGAGATCCACGGCGCCGGAACCTCCCTCAGCGCTTCTTCGATCGCTTCGATCGAGCGCGCGCCGCGCCGGCAGCCGGCTTCGCCTGGCGCACCGGTTGCGTCTTTTTTCGCCGGCTCGCCCGCTTCTTCGACGGCGCCGGACGCGGGGCGCCGGCGCCCGTCGAGCGATTCGCCATCTCGTCAAAGTTGCGACGGCAGAGGATCGCCGCCTCTCTCCACCGCTCGCCGAACAGCACTTCTTCTTCTCGCGCGATCGAATCCGAACCGCCGAAAAACGAGGACTCGAAAAGGAACGTCGCACCGGTCGAACAGGTTTCGAAGAACAGCTCCGCGGCGCGACGATCCGCGTCCTGGGCGCGATCGATGAGGTTGTGGGTTCCGACGATCGCCGCGATGAAACCACTGACGATCGGGATGTCGCGCCACGGCTCGGCGGGAACCGCCGGACCGGGTACGGCGTTCAGCGCGATCACGAGGTCCGCACCATGCTCTTTGAGCATGCGCGCGGGAACGTTGGCGGTGAGAGCGCCGTCGCCGTAGAGGACGTCGTCGAACTTCGCGGGGCCGAACGCAAGCGGCAGCGCTCCGCTGACCTGCACCGCTTCGCCGAGCGAACCGTGCGTCACGTACCGCGCTTCGGGTGCCTCGATTCCACCGCCCCACAGCGCCGTCGTCTGCGCGACGAAACGGACCTCTAGATCCTCGACTCGGCGATTGTCGAGAGAGTTGTCGATGTGCCTGCGGAAGAGGCTCGGCGCGATCGACGCGACGTTCGCACAACGCTGGAACGCGCGCCCCTCCTTGCGACACATGGACAGGCCTTTCGCCCCCTCGGCGCAGACATACGCCGCCACCAGGGCGCCACCACTGACACCGGCGATGACGTCGATGGGAACGGTGGGGCACGGTGGGCCCTCGCCTTCCGATCCGTTCGGCCCCCCCGTCATGAGTCGCGAAAGAAGGGGAACGAAGCGAAAGGCGCTCGCACCGCCGCCGGAGAGGGCCACCCCTACGCGCCGGAACAGGATCGCCCGCAACCACCTGTCGAGGCTCTGCATCTGCGCCTCGCTCGGCGTCTCGGCAATGCTCCGCGGATCGAAGGCGAGGCGACACATGTTGCGCTGCAACAACCGCTGGTCCTGCGGCGCGCGGCGCGCCGGCCCGACCAACATCGAACCGCGACAATCGTCCGATTCGTCCCGCAGGGCGGGACTCGTGCGAAAGCGCCTCTCCTCGCGCCGCTGCTCCCCGATCACCCGCGTCGGAACGATCCAGCCCGACTCGTGGACCAGGGCCGCCTTGTCGAAATCGAGACTGAGGCCTTCGTGTTCCGGACGGTCGAGGAACGCGACCAGGCCATCGAAACGAGGAAACGTCGCGGCGAGGTCCGCGTCCCGCATCCCCCCCTCGTCGTACATCACGTAAATGAGAAACCGCTGCGTCTCGGACGGTCCGGGGTTCCCCACAAGCCCGAGGGCAGCGACCTCGACCTCCCTGCCGAGCTTCCGCTGGTTGTCTTCGGCCGGCGTCCCAGTTCGCCACTCGAACGGTAGGCGAAAGGACACCGGCTCCGGTTGATGGCCCCAATAGCGCAGCTGCGCCACACCATCTTCGTCGGTCTTCCCTTCGCGGATCTCGACGAGTACCGCCTCCTCGGTCGCCCCCGCGTCTCCCGGGATGCCGTGCGCGAGTTCGAACGCGTGCACCAGCCACTCGCCCATGCGCGCGACACTCTTTTGCGAGCGCTCGACGCCGCCGTTGCCGTCCACCTTGAGCAAAATTGAAATCCACGGAACATCGGCCGAAGCGCCGCCGGATTCTCCGATCTCCGGTGAGTTCGCCAGCGGATGAAAGTCGGGCCAGATCGTCGAAAGCTCCGCCAGCTTCTCGACCGTGATGAAGCGGAATCCCGTTGGAATCGCCCCGGGGCCGGCCGGCTCGACGCGGATCGCTTCGATCAGACTCGAAGCGCCGGGCCGCAGCAGATCGCGGCGCCAGATCACTTCGCCCGCCGCCACGAGTGTCTCACGCCGCCAGGCGACGTCGCCCTCGTCCACCAGTCGCAGCGCGCGCCCGGTGGCAATCAGGATCGCCGTGTCGCCGTGGAGGAGCTCCCCCGACTCACCGTCCTCGGCGAGATCGATCAGCCGATCCACCAGGCGCAGACTCGTGGCGCGAAACGTGCGCGAGCGAACGAGCTGGTCGAGTATCTTGGTTCGGTCCATGCGGCGCAGGGGCAGTTGAAGGCCCGGGATCTATGTCACGGCTCGACGCAACTTCCAACCTGCGGCGAAGCGTTCTGTTGCGCTTTCTCGGGAGGATTCGTATGGAGAGCGCGGTCGAAGTCGAGATGCAACTCCGCGGGTGTCTCCCTGAGCTAGGCGCATGAATTCCGTCGAACAAGCGATCGCCGTCAGCGCGCTGCGGATGCATCCGCCTTTTAGGCAGACAAGCCGGCGACTGCTCGCCGACTTGATCGAGGGTAGCGCGATCTTTCCGCTAACCAGCAGTGAGTTTCTCGACGAGGACCTCGGCGAAGGAAGACTCGTCGTGCTCGCGGGGACGTTGATCGCGACCCGGAAGCACACAGACAAGGCGACCGAATTCTCTGTCAAAGATGAAGGTCGGGTGTTCGCGATCGGCGAAGGGGACGTCGACAAAGATGGGAAGCTCCTCTGGAGCTTCCGGGCGGCTACCGAGGTCGGCCATTGCCGCATCCTGTACGTCGCCGACGAACACATCAGGAGAATCCTTCACGCTTCGCCGCTCTTGGCGTTCGCTCTCGGCGAGGAGGAGGCGAACAGACTCGCCAGGGGCAAGTGGTCGCCGCTCAACCAGACTTTGGTGTGCGCGGCCCCGGGCATGTCTGTGCCGCTCGAAGCGCTGACGTTTCTCCTCGCCGCCGCGGTCAAACAAACGCGTACGCCTGAGGCCGGCGAGAATCCCGCGACGACGGTCACAAAGACTGACCGAAGGCCTGCTCCGGCCGACAAGGTGTCCAAAGAGGCGGCGGCCGCCACTCCCGACGCCGAGTCGGCGGCGAAGCGCAAAACTGTCGCAGTGATTCGATGCAGCGACCCACTCGTGGGCTGGGTGTTGGTCGGAGACAAGTTCGAGCAGATCACGGAGACCGAGAAACTCACCGCATGGCTGGAAGCGACAACGCTCGTCGAAGACCGGCGAAAGCCATCGTCGTCGGAGGAGATCGGCGATAGCGTCGAAGAGCGGAAGGCCGAAGACGAACCTGTTTTTCCGTCGCTCGACGGCCACGTACTCACCCACGCCTTCTTCGTCGACGAGGAACGCCCCATCGAGCTTTCAAAAGAGTTCAGACGTCGGAAGTTTCACCAGATCGTCTACATCGCCGAGGACACGGTGCGCGAGATTCCGTTCGGCCTCGAGCGACGCATCTTCGAGTTCGACCGCCTGCGCGACGGCGACCGCGCCGGCTTCAACGCGTTCGTCCCGACCGTCCTGGTCGACGCCCCGGGAACGGAGGTGCCGGCGACGCGGAGCACGCCGAAGCACAAGATAGGGACCGCGCCCACCATGCCGCCGGGCCGGCTCTCGCCTCGGACCAAGCGGGCGCGAAGGTACGACTTCGCCGTCGCCGAGGCTGCCCCGCGAGAGGACGCGCGCGAGGAAGCGCGCAGCGAGCCCGGCTGGTCGTCGCTCGAACGCGACAGCTGTACGCTGCGTTTCGACTTCACGGCGATCGAAGCTCGGTGGGACGCGGTTGAGGCGGCGAGAACCAAAGCCAAAGCGGCGGCAACCACGGATGTGGTGGCGAGAATCGCGGACGTGGTGGCGGGACTCAAGCGCGAGAACGGCTGTACCTGGGAGAGCGCGCTGCGGTGGGCCAGAGCCGTCACGAACTGCCAGGTCGGGGTCGTCCTGAGCGGCGGCGGGGCGAGCGCTTTCCGGGCGTACGCGCTGCTGCAGGCCCTCGAGATGTCCGGCGTTCCCGTGGATGTCATCGGCGGTGTGAGCGGCGGGACCTTGGTCGCGGCGTACTACGCGAAGAGTCGAATGAAAGGGTTCGATCTGTGTTTCGCGAACGCAGGCAAGTTCCAACGAGCCGGCCTGCTCAGCGCGATCACATCGAGGTTCATCCAAGACCAGGTCGACCGCGATCTCGGCGCGACTCGCGTCGAAGACCTCGAGATCCGTCTGGCCGCGGTAGCCGGAGCGTCCCCGGAGGACGACGCCCCGAGAGGGGTCGTCATCACCCACGGCACCCTCGGCGAGGCGGTGCGAGCGAGCGGTTCACTCCCCCTCGCCTACGGACCGACGCTCAAGGGCGGGTATCGCTACGCCGACGGCGCGACTGCGTCGCCGGTCCCGGTCGACGTCGTCCGCAACCTCGGAGCCGATGTGACCATCGCCTTCAACTGCATTCCCGGTCCGGATCGGGGGAACCCGTTCAACGATAGCGCCGCCGGCACGTTCCTCTACCGCCACACCGTCGCAGGGCGACTCATCGACGCCTGGGTGGCAATGGCGTTCCTGTTACAACAGTCGAGTCGCCTCGCGATGGCGACAGCGGACGTGCGCTTCGAGCCAAAGGCGACCCGGCGGCCGTTGCTGGAGATGCTCGACTGGACGGGAATCCGAAAGATCGCCCGACGATCCTGGGAAGAAGATCGCGAGGAGATCCAACTACGGGTTAACGATCTCGAGAAGCTCTGGAAGGGACTGCGAACCGGGGTATCGGCCGACGGGCTGTTGCGGGACTCCAAGGGACCGCCTCGCCCGCGCGGCAGGTCCGGTGGCGGAACCAAATGATTCCGGTGCGCGTAGCCGGAACCGACAGCTTCGGCCCGGGCAAGGCCTACCCAACCGCCTGGCTCGCCGGCCGTGTGAATCCTCCCCGCGACGCCGTGGACGTCGAGGCGAAGACCGGTATCGCGCAGAGGTACTTCGTCGAAGGCCTCGGCTCGGCTCCCGAGTTGGGCGCGCAAAGCCTGCGACGATCGCTGGCCGCAGCGAACCTCGACGCGACGGACCTGGGCCGGATCATCTTCGTGTCGTCGGTCGGCCAGCAGATGCTGTTCCCCGCCACAGCCAACCTGGTGGCCGCCGAGCTCGGCCTGCGCGGCAGTTGCGACTGCTTCGACCTGAACAACGCGTGCATGGGGTTTCTCAGTGCCTTCGACATCGCCGCGCGCGCCATCGCCACCGGCGGTGGGCCGGTCGCGGTCGTCGTCGTCGAATTCGGCTCGCGGTACATCAGCCCAGACGATCCGCGGCCGTACCTGGTGTTCGGCGACGCGGCGACCTCGGCCGTGTTCACCCCCGCGCGCGACGGCGAGGGCATCCTCTCCGTCTTCCTGCGCAACGACGGCGTCGCCTTCGGCAACGTCATCCTCGACCACCCCGGCATCACGGGGCGGAAGGAGACGATCCGCTTCACGGCGACCAACGCGACGATGTCCGGTGAGGCGATCGACGCGATTCGCACCAGCGTCGACGCCGTCCTCGACGATTCGCGTTTGTCGCTCGCCGACGTGGATTGGATCCTTCCCCACCAACCGAACGGCGCCTTGCTTCGCGCCATCGTCGAGACGCTCGACGTCTCGCCGGAGCGCGTCGTGCCGGTGGTGCAAGACTTCGGAAGTGTCGGGTCGGCATCGATTCCGATCAGTCTGGATCGCCTCTACCAATCGGGCCGCGTCCGTGCCGGTGACCGCATTCTCCTGGTCGGCGTCGGCGCGGGTCTGTCGTACGGAGCGATCCTCTACCAGGAGGGCGGACGTTGAGTCGGAAGAGCTCGAAGGCGCGCGTGGTTCAAGCGCCGGTCCCATGCGATGAAGCGATCGAGGCCATGATCAACCGCGCGCCGCTGCGACTCTGGTTGCGCGTGTTTCGCTTCTGGCAATGGTATCACCGCTACTCCGTCGAAGGCTTCGAGCACATCGATCCGGAGCAACCGGCGCTGGTCGTCGGCTACCACGGACGCCCGCTGGCACTCGACATGTGCATGTTGCAGACGAAGATCCACGACGACAAGAACTTCGGCTATCTGCCGATCGGCATGGTCCACAGCACCACCGAACTGGTCGGCCCGCTGAAGTGGGCGCTCGATCGACTCGGCTTCGCCGTCAAAGACAACGAGAACGTCGCCGCGGCCGTTCACCGGAAGGAACTCATCTTCACGACCCCGGGCGGCGAACGCGAGGGGATGCGCAGCTTCCGGCAGAAGTACCGCGTCAACTGGCCGGATCGCACGGGATACCTGAAGATGGCGGCTCGCCACGGCCTGCCCATCATCCCGGTCGGCGCAGCGGGCGCGGACGACACCTACGTCGGCCTCTTCGACCCGCAAAAGGTCGGACAGCGACTGGGGATTCCGTCGCAATACGACTTCCTGCTGTGGGTCGGCTTCGGACCTCTCGGAGTGTATCCGTTCTCGCCGCCCTTCCCCGTCCACATCCACCAGTACATCGGCGAGCCGTACACCGAGCATCTCGAGGGCTTGCCGGAGGGCCACTCAGCGGAAGCGCGCGCGGAGCGCGATAAGATGCTGGAACGTCCCAAGACAAAGGCGGAACTTCGCAAACACCACCGCAACGTGATCGGCGAGGTGCAACACCTGCTCGACCGCGCCGCCGGCCGACTCGAGGAGGAGTCGAGGTGAGCGCCGACAACGAACGCTGGGCGCTGGTCCTCGGCGTTTCGACGGGAACGGGCGCGGCGATCTCGCGATCCCTCGCAAGGGATCCGGGTCTGAACATCTTCGGGATCCACCGCGGCCACTATATGGACGACGCGCGCGCCCTCGAGAGCGATTTGCGCGAGTCCGGCCGGAAGGCGCACCTGCTCGTCGCCGACGCCGGAACGCCGGAAGGCGTTCAGAGTTGCGGCGCGGCGATCCGCGAGATCGTCCCGGCCAGGAGCATCGCCATGATGGTGCACTCCCTATCCGGGGCCTCGATCGGCCACTTCCTGCGCGACCGCGACGATGCCTTCACGCCGCGCAACATCGACAAGACCTTCAACTACCTCGCGCACTCCTTCGTGTATTGGTCCCAGTACCTGCACGAGCACGATATGTTGGCGCCAAGCGCGCGCATCCTCGGCCTCACCAACGCGCTGCACGACGGGCTGCTGCACAACCTCGGCCTCGTCGCCGCTGCCAAGGAGGCGTTGCAGTCGTATGTCCGTTACCTCGCGGTCGAACTCGGCCGCCACGGCCATCGCGTCAACCTGCTGAAGTTCGGCACCGTCGTCACGCCGGCGCTGCGCACCGTGATGGGACCCAAGGCGCTCGAACGGCTCGAGGCCGTCCACCGGGAGATGGTCCCCGCCGGACGCATCGGCAACCTCGAGGAAGTCGCCCGCATGGTATCGATCCTGGCGCGCGATGAAGCCGAGTGGTTCAACGGCGCCACGATCGATTACACGGGTGGGATGACGCTGCGCTGGTTCGACATGGTCCTCCAGCCCGACTGAGCGAGATTCAGAGTCGCGTCTTGATCGCGCCTACAATCTTGCCCGCACGCAACTTGGGTTTATCGCTGTTGACGAGTTCCTTCAGGAGTTTGAGGGATCCCTGAGCTATCGCGAGCCCCTCTCCTACCCTCTCTTTCTTCCGATTTTGGTGCCCACGCGAAACGACATGCAGTAGAAGAACAGACTGACCTGCACGACCTCGAACACCGCGCCCTTCGGCAATTGATCGGCGCCGGGGGCGTCTGGGTTGCGGTCGTACCAGGTCAGCGCCTTGAACAGCGCGCGGCGGTGCAGCGGATGGCATTTGGCGGGATCGAGCCGCTCGTCGACGATGACGATGGGCGATCCCGGCACCGCGACCCGCGCCATCTCCGCCAGCGCCAGACGCTGGTCGCCAAACGTCGACACCGCGCCGACGTGGAAGACCCGGTCGAAGCTGGCGTCAGCGAACGGCAGATTGTGGACGTCCGCCCGGATGATGCGAACGCGCCTCGCGACCTCGCGGTTTGCCCGTCTTCGCGTCTGCGCGAGCATCTTGGTGCTGAGGTCGACCGCCCAGAACTCCACATCGAGATGGACTGGTACCGTGTCTTCGACGATCGGCCAGTTGATGCCGGTCCCGGAGCCGACCTCGAGAATGCGCAACGGAAGGCCGTTGCGCGAATGGAGATCGCCGAGGTCGAGGCACCTCACCACCCGGGAGCGAACCTCTCGGTCGCTGACACACTGCGCCAGGGGAAGCGCCACCGACGTGCCGAAGTCGTGAAACGGCGCGATCGCGTCGTACACGAAGTTCAAGAAGCAATCGGCCGTGTGCAGCGTTTCGGCGTGAACCAGGTCGGGGAAGCCGTCGACGATGGGCCAGGTCGCGCCACACCGTCCGCAGGTGAGGGCCATCGAACCGTGCCGCGCATGGCGCTCCGCCGCCAGGGCCAGCTCGGCCTGGCACCTCGGACATCGCAGAATGTTGATGTCAGCTTCCGTCATCATCGATCGAGTTTCAGGCGACATGCTCCGCTCTCCCCTCTCGTCGTGCCGCGGTGCCGGCCGGCGACTCACAGCCGAGCGCCGCGAGAATCCTCTGCGCTTCCCCGTAGTGGGGTCGGCCCTCCGCGTCTCCCAGGTGTGTCGCCAACTCGAAATGCGCCTCCGCCAACTCGTACGGCGTCTCCAACGCTGTCGCCTGCGCGACGGCTTTGTTCCACCACCGCACCGCCATCCGAGGACGGCCGCGCAGCCAATGCCGGAGCCCTCCCCACACCAGGCACGACGGCCGCCCAAGGGCGAAGCGCTTCGCGAACGAGTTCAGCGCGCCGCACGCTTCATCCGCGTAGTCCGGCACCCCGCGAAGGCTCCGCGACGCCGGCCGCCAGCCGTGTTCCCAAAGGCGCAGAAAGACCTCCGCGGTCCCTGCGTATCCGGGTTTCATCCAATAACCCAGCGGGTCACCCGTTCGCATAACCTCGAGCGCTCGGACGGCGGCTTGAAAGGCGGCGGCCGGGTCATCGAGGTGGAGCAGGACTCGCGCGTATGATCCCCAAGCCCAGACCGCCTCTGTTTTCAATGCGTTCTCGTCGAGATCGCGCAGCACCTCTTCGTACAATCCGCGCGCCTCCTCCGAGCGACCGAGCATGTGGAGGCACTCGGCGCGCCCCAGGGACATCCAGCAGAGCACCTGCCGATTGCCGCTTCGCAATCCCATTCCGGTGGTTTCCGCAAACGTCTCCTGGGCGCGTTTGTAGTTACCGCGATACATGTCGACCGCGCCGATTTGCGCGCGACACTCCTCGAGCAGCTTTACGTCCCCCACGTTCGCCGCGAGTTCGATCGCGCGCACCATGAGCGTATCGAAACTGGACCATCGGCATTCGTTCTGGTGCAGGACGCAGGTTCGCGCCAGAACCCACGCGACATCCTGATCCCTGCCGACCTCCTCGGCTACTTCAAGCGCCCGCGTCGCGAAGCGTCGCTCCAACGATGCGACTCCCATCAGCCCCGCGAGCAGCGCCAGGATGATGTATCCCCGAGCTAGTTCCGAAGAAGCACCGACGGGTTCGCACTGGTTGATCAGGCGAACGCTCGACCACAGAAGCGGTACGGTGCTCAGCGAGTAGAACGACGCGTCGGTGATCTTGCTCTGTACCCGCGCCACGGCCGAGGCGACCATCGCGGCATCCTCGTCGCGCGCCGACCTGACGCGCAGGAGCGACTGCGCGGCGCGCAGCATCCACTGCCGCGCGACGGCCAGACGCCAATCGAAGTCGCCGTCAGGTACATACTGTCCGAGATTGCGCAGCGCCGCTTCCGCGACACGACGACAAGACGAGAGATCACCGAGTCGATAGTAGGCCTCCGAGATATCCCCCTCGATGCGCCCGAGCCGAAACCGCGTGGTGGCAGTGGCGATGCCGCTGTTCGGATCGAGACGGGCTCGCAAGCCTCGCCGCGCACCGCGTGCCGAATGCTCGTCGAGCGAACCCGGCAAGCCATCGACGATTCCGCGGGCGCGATCGAGATAGCGAATGGCCTCGCGACAGGCGCCACTTTCGAGCGCGATCCGGCCCGCGAGTTCGCTGTAGTGCGCCTCCTTCTCCTGGTTCTCCGCCCCCGCCCAGTGATGCGCGAGCGTCGGAGCCAACCCCATCGCGCTGTCGGGATCCCGCTCGAGGATGCCCGCCACCAATCCGTGCAAGCGTCTCCTAGCGGTCGGCGCCAGGTCGTAGAGAAGCTGCTCGCGCACCTTGTCGTGCGAGAACCGCCACTTTTGCTGCTCCATGTCGATCAGGGCCGCCCGGCTGCAGCGCTCGGCCCAAGGTTCGAAATAGATCTCCGGATGAAGGGATTCGATCAACGAGCGATCGATGTCCCGCCCGATCACCGCCGCGCTCTCGAGGATACGGGTCGTAGGCGCGTCGACGCGCTCCAGCCGGCGCCGGATGCTGCTCTGGATTCCGCCCGTGACAACGCGTTCGGGAAGGGCGCGGTCGCCGATTCCGCCGCGGCTGCCGCTCCGATCGGCGAGCTCCCGAACGACCTCGACGAGGAAGAAGGGGATGCCCTCGCTTTCCCGCTGCAACAAGTCGATGACGGCCGGCTGGAGCGCGGCCGCGCCGATCATCAACTCTCCGAGCTTGGCCATTTCCGAGAAGCTCATGCGGCGCAGTGTCAGCAGACTCGCGGCCGGCGCGTCGCGATGGAGGTCCGGGGCATCGTCGTTGCGAAACGTTCCTATGACCTGCACGCGCTGCCGGGATCCCGACTCCGCGACGCGAGCGAACAGCCTCATGCTTTCACTGCCGACCCAGTGAAGATCCTCGAGAAGGATCAAAACGGGCTGGCGCTGTGCGAGGAGCAGTTCGTCGACGGCCTGGAATAGCCGGGACTGCATCGCCTCCGGGTCTACCTTCGGCGCGTCCGGGATCTCGCAATCCAGCAGACCGGCGATGTCCGGCACCAGCGACTTCAGGACGCTTCTGGTCGAGTTTCGCACCTCGCCGCTCAACAGCAATTCGCGAACCACGGCATGCCACACGTGGTACGGCCGGCCACCCTCGCGAACCGCCTCGCCGCGGACAACCAACATTCCATCGACGAGCGCCTCACGCCGCAACTCGCCCAGGAGGCGCGTCTTACCTACTCCGCTCTCGCCGCTTACGAGCCAACAGCTTCCCTCACCAGCGACTGCCCGCCGCCTCGCGGCTTCGAGTGACGCGATCTCGGCTTCTCTGCCGACGAACGGCGCGCCTTGCAGAAAGCTCTCGCGCGTAGCCGAAGTATCCAAGGGGATCGGCCGGCCGAGGGCCTCGCCGATCGACTTTATTACCGCCTCGGCCGAGTGAAACCGCGCGGCGGGATCGCGGCGGAGCAGCCTGACCACCACGTCGCGCAGCCGCGAATCGACGAGATCGGCCGGACGCGGCACCTCCGTCTCCGTCATCCATTGGAATAGCTCGTGCTTATCGGCCCCGTCGAAGGGATGCGACCCGTTGAGCAATTCGAAGGCGACGATTCCGAGAGAAAACAGATCGCTCTCGACGGTCGGCCGGCCGCCGACGAGAAGCTCGGGCGCCATGTATCGGAGTGTGCCCGCCGTCGCGAGCGGACCATCCACATCGCGCGGAACCGCGAATCCGAAGTCGAGGACTTTGACCTGGGAATCGACGACGACGACGTTATTGGGCGAAACGTCTCGGTGGATCACGCCGCATTCGTGCAGATACGCCAGGGCTCGGAGGGTTTGCACGAGGTACTCGACCTGAACGGCCTCGCTTCGGTTCGCGCACGCCTCGACGATGCTTCGGCAGTTCTCCTCGAGTTCCATGGTGAGGAACGGCGTGGAGTCCTCGTCGAATCCGAACTCCAAGACACTGACGATGTGGGGGTGTCGCAGCGACGTGAGGATCTCGAACTCTTTGATCAACTCGTACCGATAGTCGGACGAGCCGAGACGAGAATGTTCCCGCTCGAGGCCGCGCAAACGCTTGAGGACGACGACCCCACCGGACAACCGGTCCAACGCCCGGTATACGTCCGACGTTCCGCCGCGACCCATCGTGTCGATGAGTTGGTAGCGATGGACCACCAACTCGTCGACTTGCCTCGCTACTTCGGAGCGCGTCCGAACGCCGACGGGGGTCGCTCGGGTCGGACTGTTCGTCGACAACGCCTCCATCTGAAAAAGTCACAGCACACTCCGAAGGAACCCCACCAACTCGACCTTCGGAGCGGAACTGCAGCGACCCCCTCCTCTATCCCGCCCGTCGCCCCCGAGCGGGACGAAAGGTTTACCTCACCCGAACATCGCCGCCGTTTGCAAGTACGTGTTTCTACGTATCAAGAGTTCTGTCCAGCGCGGTCCGGCGGTGCAGTACCGGCCCGTATTCCGCCGAAGTTCCTCCCGGAGCCGCCACACACATCGGCGCGGCGGAGCCGCTTGCACCGGCGAGGGGCGGCCGCTCGTCATGTCGACATTCCGAGCCTTTCGGAGTATCGGCTGGGTCGCAGCACGTCGAGGCCATGCCCCTGTCGGAACCCACCGCCGCGTTCAACGGACAGACCGTTCTCGTCACCGGGGGGACCGGCTCGTTCGGCAATGCGTTTGTTCGCCACCTCCTCGACAGCGGCGTCGCGGAGGTTCGCATCTTCAGCCGCGACGAGAAGAAGCAGGAGGAGATGCGTCTGCGCTGGCGGAGCCCCGTGCTGACCTTCCGCATCGGGGATGTCCGCAACGCCGACAGCATCCAGCGCGCGATGCGGGGGGTGGATTACGTGTTCTGCGCGGCGGCGCTCAAGCAAGTGCCGTCCTGCGAGTTCCACCCGCTGGAGGCGGTGTACACCAACATTCTCGGTACCGAGAACACCCTCAACGCGGCGAGCGCGCACGGCGTCGCGAAGGTCGTCGTCCTGAGCACCGACAAGGCCGTCTACCCGATCAACGCGATGGGCATGTCGAAGGCGCTGATGGAGAAGGTCGCGGTGGCGAAGTCACGCGAACTCGGCGAGGACTCGCCGACGATCTGCGCGACGCGCTACGGCAACGTGATGGGTTCGCGGGGCTCGGTCATTCCGCTCTTCGTTTCCCAACTGAAAGCCGGCGGCCCGATCACCGTGACCGATCCGGAGATGACGCGGTTCATGATGCCGCTCGACGACGCCGTCGCTCTCGTCCTCCGCGCTTTTACGACGGGGCGAAGCGGCGACACGTTCGTGCACAAGGCCCCCGCCGCGACCATCCACCAACTCGCACGAGCGCTCCAACGAATCTTCCGGGTCGAAACGGAGATCCAGATCATCGGGACGCGACACGGCGAGAAGAGACACGAGACGCTGTTGACCCGCGAGGAGTTGTTCCGCGCCGAGGATCTCGGCGACTTCTTTCGCGTCGCCGCCGACGCGCGCGACCTGAACTACTCGCTGTACTTCGAACGCGGGCAGGCCGAGATCGCCGGTGTCGACGACTACACCTCGGCGAACACCCGGCGGCTTACGGACGCCGAACTCGAGGCGCTGCTGCTGCGCACCGACTACATCCAGCGCGAGCTCGGGAATTGGGCGCATCCGTGAGGACCGTCCTGGTCACCGGTCACCGAGGGTTCCTCGGCCGCAACCTCCGCGTCGCCCTGGACCGGCGCGACGACGTACGAGTCATCGGCCTGGGGTCCGACCACACCACCGGCGACCTCACGGATGCGGTCGCTGGAGCCGACTTCATCTACCATCTCGGCGGAGTGAACCGGCCGCCGCGCGACGCGGATTTCACCGCGCACAATGTCGACCTCACCGTGCGCCTCTGCCACGCGGTCGAAACGGCCGGGCGACCCATTCCACTCGTGTTCAGCTCATCGGTTCAGGCGGACCTGGACAATCCGTACGGACGGAGCAAAAGGGCCGCGGAAGACGCCGTCCTCGAGCTGGAGCGGCGCACCGGTACGCCGGTGTACGTCGATCGCCTTCCCAACGTCTTCGGCAAGTGGAGCAAACCCAACTACAACACGGTCGTCGCCACGTTCTGCCATAACACGAGTCGCGGTCTCCCCACGCGCGTCGACGACCCCGCGCAGCCGCTGCGACTCGCCTACGTGGACGATGTCGTGCGGCGCTGGATCGATCTTCTCGACGACACCGGCGCGTCGCGGACTGGACGGCGTGACCACCAGCCGATCTACGAGATCACCTTGGGAGAGCTGCTCGATCGGATCGGCTCTTTCAACGAAAGCCGCCGCGGCGGGTTGTTGCCGAATCTGGCCGATCCGCTGACGAAGGCGCTGTATGCCACATACCTGTCGTTTCTCGACACCGGCGACCTCGCCAGTCCGGTCGCGCTCAAGACCGATCCGCGCGGCTGGTTGTTCGAGTTGGTGAAGTCGAGCTCGGCTGGACAGATCTTCGTGTCGCGGACCCGCCCCGGGGTCACTCGCGGCAATCATTTTCACGATTCGAAGGCCGAGAAGTTCTGCGTCGTCCAGGGCCGCGGCGTGATCCGCTTCCGCGATCTCTCCGGCGATTCGGTCGTCGAGTACAGGGTCGACGACCGCGACATCCGGATCGTCGACATTCCGCCCGGGCTGACGCACTCGATCGAGAACGACGGCACGACCGACATGATCACGATCTTCTGGGCAAGCGAGATCTTCGACCCACGATGCCCCGACACGCACGCGGCCGCGGTTCTTTCGGAGAGCTGACCGCCATGGCGACCGCCGTCTCGTCGAGGCTCAAGGTGATGACCGTGGTCGGTACGCGGCCGGAGGTGATCCGACTCTCACGCGTGATCGCGGTGCTCGCCGAAGTCACCGATCACCGCCTGGTCCACACCGGGCAGAACCACGACTACGAGCTGAACGGGATCTTCTTCGACGAACTCGGCGTGCCGGCGCCGGACCACGTTCTCGACGCCGCCGGGGCCACCCCCGCCGAGACCATCGGCTCGATCATCACCCGCGTCGACGCGGTCTTCGAAATGGAGAAGCCGGACAGCCTACTCGTACTCGGCGACACCAACAGTTGCCTGTCGGTAATCGCGGCCAAGCGGCGCAGGATCCCGATCTTCCACATGGAGGCAGGCAACCGCTGCTTCGACATGCGCGTCCCCGAGGAGATCAACCGCCGCATCGTCGACCACCTCAGCGACATCAACCTCTGCTATACGGAGCATGGCCGCCGCCATCTTCTCGCCGAAGGCCTGCCGGCGGATCAGATCATCAAAACCGGATCGCCGATGAAGGAGATCCTCGATCACCACCGCGCCGCGATCGAGGCCTCGGACATCCACCGGCGTCTCGCCCTGACCCGCGGCCAATACCTGACCGTGAGCCTTCATCGCGAGGAGAACGTGGACGACCCGGCACAGCTCGCGAAGCTGGTCGAGGCTCTGAACGCCCTTGCCGACAAGTACTCTTTCCCGCTCGTCTTCTCACTGCATCCGCGCACGCGCGCACGCCTCGAGGCCGCCGGTCACCGGCTGCACCAACTCGTGCGCACCATGCCTCCGCTAGGGTTCTTCGACTACAACGCACTTCAGAAGCACGCACTCTGCGCCCTTTCGGACAGCGGCACGATCACCGAGGAATCCGCGATTCTAGGATTCCCCGCCGTCACGCTGCGCGAGGCCCACGAGCGACCGGAGGGCATGGACGAGGGGGTGCTCATCATGTCCGGGGTCGACCCGCGGCGAATCCTCCACGCCGTCGAAGTCACGGCTGCCCGGTTCCGCAGCCGCGGCCCGTCCTCCATCCCCGCAGACTATGATGTAAGCGAAGTCTCGTGGAAAGTCGCGAACATCATTCTCAGTTACACCGACTACGTGAATCGCAAGGTGTGGCACCGCGCGTGACCCCCCGCATTCCGCGGGTTGCATTACCGGATTAGGTGGATCGTTGAACTTGGGCTAATCTCAGCGCCGTCCGTGAGCTCGGACCGCGCGGGTGTCCGCACGGGGCGGGCTGGAGAGCCCATGAATCGCAGGTATCGACACCCTCGCGAACGCGCGCCCTCTACGGGTTGGTGGCTGTTCGCCCTGATCGCGCTGTTTCCGGGTGCCGCGCCGGGGGTCGCTCCCGAGCCCGACGACCTCACCGAGTTGAGCATCGAGGAACTCATGGAGGTCGAGATCACCTCCGTCTCGCGCTCGGAAGAGCCATGGTTCGAGGCGGCGGCGGCCGTCTATGTGATCACGGCGGAGGACATCCGCCGTTCGGGTGCGACACAGATTCCGGATCTGCTGCGGATGGTGCCGGGACTACAAGTGGCGCAGGCGTCTTCGAACACATGGGCGGTGTCGGCGCGCGGGTTCAACGGCACGTTCGCGAACAAGCTACTCGTCCTGATCGACGGGCGCAGCGTCTACACGCCCCTTTTCTCGGGTGTGTTCTGGGATGTGCAGGACGTGCTCCTGGAAGACATCGAGCGCATCGAAGTCATCCGCGGCCCGGGCGGGACGCTGTGGGGTGCCAACGCCGTCAACGGCGTGATCAGCATCATCACGAAGAACGCCGCCGACACCCAGGGGGCGCTGATCACCGGTGGTGCCGGCAACATCGAACGCGGTTTCGGCGGCGCGCGCTGGGGCGGCGCGGTCGGGAAGACTCTCCACTATCGCGGCTACGTGAAGTATTTCGATCGCGACCGATTTGACGACGTTGCAGGTCTCGAGCCCAACGACCAGTGGGACGTGCTGCGCGGCGGCTTTCGCGCCGACTGGACCCCGAGCGAGGTCGACTTCTTGAAGCTGCAGGGCGGAATCTATCAGGGCTCCGTCGGCGCCACCAACGACATCGCGGTACCGACGGAGCCGTTCCGCGAGGTGCTCGTCGAATCCGTTCGCACCGGCGGCGGAAACTTCCTCGGCAGCTGGCATCACCACTTCTCGAATTCCGCATCCATGTCTCTGCAAATGTACTACGACCGCACGGCGCGCGACTCGTCGGTTCTGCGCGAGGACCGCGACACGTTCGATTTGGACTTCCAGCATCAGTTCGGCCTCGGCTCCCGTCAGTCTGTGACCTGGGGCCTCGCTTATCGGCTCACCAGCGACGACATGCGCGACAGCTTCGGCGTCCGCTTCGCGCCGCTGTCACGCAATTTCCAATTGTTCAGCGGCTTCGTACAGGACCAGATCGCACTCACAGACGAGCTGCGCCTCACCTTGGGGACGAAGATCGAGCACAACGACTTCACGGGCGTCGAGGTGCAGCCGAGCGGCCGCTTGCTCTGGATGCCGCACGCCGATCACGTCCTCTGGGCGGCGGTCTCGCGCGCCGTGAGAACGCCTTCACGGGCGGAGCGCGACGCCTTCCTGACATCGTCCCTTTCGACTCCCGACGGCTCGTTCTTCATCCAAGCCAACGGCAATCGAGAATACGAAGCGGAGGATCTCCTGGCCTACGAGGCAGGGTATCGCGTACGCCCATTGCGCGGGATGACCCTCGACGCGGCGCTATTCTACAACGACTACAACGATATCTCGTCCCTTCCGATCGGCACGCCTTTCCTCTTCGATGGCTTCACTCCACCACAGTTGGTGGTCCCCACCGAGGCGACGAACCTCGGGAGCGCGACCGCCTACGGGTTGGAGCTGGCCGCCGAGTGGCATCCCATTGATCGCTGGCGCCTCGCGGCCGGTTACACCTGGCTCGACCTCGACATCGATGCCGGAGCCGCCGACGCCGTCCCGTTCTCCAACGCAGGTGATAGTCCGACCCATCAGTTCAACGCGCGTTCGTTTCTCGAATTGCCGTGGAACCTCGAGTTCGACGCCGCAGCCTACTACGTCGACGAGCTCGACACATTCGACATCTCGGACTACGTCCGCCTCGACCTGCGCGTGGGGTGGAGCGCAACCGATCAGCTCGAATTCAGCGTGGTCGGACAGAACGTCAGCGACGGGGGGCACCGCGAGTTCGGCGGCGGCATCACCGGCGCCCGCGCGGCGACAGTTCCTCGCAGCATTTACGGGAAGTTCACATGGCGCTACTGAGCGCGGGCCGCACCGCCATGCGATTGGCGCGCCTCGAATCCGCTGGGCATGCCCTCCAGGTCTCTCGGAAGGTGGCTAAGGCCATCCTCAGCTACGCCGCCAATGTAAGTCGCAAGGTGTGGCAGCGCCGATGACAGCGTGCGACGTCCAGCAATGGGTCGAGACCGAAATCTACGACCACGACATCGGCGATCGGGCTATACGGCACGATCCGATTGATCTGCGCGTCCATGGTCGAGTTGGATTAGGCGAAACGTCCAGCTTGGGATACTCTTCCCGCACCTTCGCCCGCGGGTCGGACACACCGGAGGAGAGGCCATGCATCGGAAACACCGATCCCCTCGCGTCCCGGTTTCCGGATTGGTTTCGTGGCTGGTTCGCGTTGCCGTGATGCTTTCCGTTCTGCCTCCGGCCGTCCTCGCCCAGCCGGACGACATCACCGGGCCGGACGACCTCACCGCGCTTAGCATCGAGGAGCTCATGGAGGTCGAGATCACCTCTGTCTCGCGCTCCGAGGAACCGCACTTCGAGGCGGCGGCCGCGGTCTACGTGATCTCGGCGGAGGACATCCGCCGATCAGGCGCGACGCACGTTCCCGATCTGCTGCGGATGGTGCCGGGGCTCCAAGTGGCTCAGGTGACTTCGAATACATGGGCGGTGTCGGCGCGCGGGTTCAACGGCGTGTTCGCCAACAAACTGCTCGTTCTCATTGACGGGCGCAGTGTCTACACACCTCTTTTCTCCGGTATCTACTGGGACGTCCAGGATGTCCTACTCGAGGACATCGAGCGCATCGAGGTCATCCGCGGCCCCGGCGGCACCCTGTGGGGCGCCAACGCCGTCGACGGCGTAATCAGCATCATCACCAAGAACGCCGCCGACACCCATGGCGCGCTGATCACCGGCGGCGCCGGGAACATCGAGCGCGGCTTCGGCGCCGCTCGCTGGGGCGGCGCGGTCGGAGAGAATCTCCACTACCGCGGCTACGTGAAGTACTTCGATCGCGACCGCTTCGACGACGTGGCCGGTCGCGAGCCCGCCGACCAGTGGGACGTGGTGCGCGGGGGCATTCGCGCCGACTGGACCCCGACCGAGGTCGACTCCGTGAGGTTTCAAGGCGATATCTACCAGGGCTCGGTCGGCTTCAATAGAGAGATCGCGGTGCCGACAGAGCCATTTCGCGAGACGCTCATCGACTCTGCGAGCATTGCAGGTGGGAACATCCTCGGCAGCTGGCAACACCAGTTTTCGGAGTCCGCGTCCACGTCGCTGCAGCTCTACTACGACCGCACCACGCGCGACTCGGTGGGCCTGGGGGAGGACCTCGACACCTTCGACCTCGACTTCCAGCACCAGTTCGGTCTAGGCGCGCGCCAGACCGTGGTATGGGGCGTCGGCTATCGCGTCACGAGCGACCACCTGCGCGACAGCTTCAGCGTCCGATTCACGCCGCGGTCGCGCAACTTCCAGTTGTTCAGCGGCTTCGTACAGGACCAGATCGCGCTCGCGGAACAGTTGCGCCTCACTCTCGGGACCAAGATCGAACACAACGACTTCTCCGGCGTCGAGGTGCAGCCCAGCGGCCGATTGCTCTGGACGCCGAGCGCCCGCCACGTCCTCTGGGCGGCGGTTTCGCGCGCCGTGCGCACGCCGTCGCGAACGGAGTACGACGCCATCCTCACGTCGTTTCTCCCCATCGCCGAGGCATCGGCGTTCCTCCGCGCCTCGGGCAATCGTGATCTCGAGGCCGAGGACTTACTCGCCTACGAGGCGGGGTACCGCGTTCGCCCTCTAAGTCGGCTGAGCCTCGACGCGGCGATCTTCTACAACGACTACGAAGACATCGTGTCGCTTCAGATCGGCGCGCCCTTCCTCGACGAAGCCTTCGATCCACCGCAGCTCGTAGTCCCGACAGAGGGCTCGAACCTCGGCAGCGCGACCGCCTACGGGTTGGAGCTGGCCGCCGAGTGGCACCCCATCGACCGCTGGCGCCTCGCGGCGGGTTACACTTGGCTAGATCTCGACATCGACGCCGGGGCCGGCAACGCCGTTCTGCTCGCCAACGCGGATGAGAATCCTACCCACCAATTCAACGTGCGCTCCTTTGTCGAGCTGCCGTGGAACCTCGAATTCGACGCCGCAGCGTATTACGTCGATGACCTCGCCGCATTCGACATCTCGGAATACGTCCGCCTCGACCTTCGCGCGGGATGGCACGCGACCGACCAGTTGGAACTCAGCGTGGTCGGGCAGAACGTCAACGACGCCGGGCACCGCGAGTTCGGCGGCGGCATCGGCACCGCTTCCCCCGGAACGGTCCCTCGCAGCATCTACGGAAAGTTCACATGGCGGTTCTGATCGCGAACGGCCCCCACCCACGACGGGCGGCCCGCGCCCGCCGAGTCGCCACGGCCGTCGTCGCCGCTTTCTTGTTCGTTGGGCCCGGTGCGGCCATCGACGGCGCCCAGCCGGAGAACCGCGTAAAGGCGGCATTCCTCTACAACTTCGTGCGCTTCATCGAGTGGCCGCGCCACGCGGCCGAGCACGACGATGCCTTGATCATCGCCGTGCTTCTCGACGACGACTTCGTCGAAGAGGTGAACCGAACGGTCGACGGCAAAACCGTCGCCGGTCGCCGCATCGAGGTCCGTTCGTTCGCCGACCTCGCTGGAATCGAGTCGTGCGATGTCGTCTTCGTCGGTGCAGCCGCCGCCGCCAACGTCGATGCCATTCTCGCCCCACTCGCGGGACACAACGTGTTGACCGTCTCGGAGGTCGACAGCTTCGTCGAACGCGGGGGGGTCATCGGCTTGTACCGGTCCGAGAACAAGCTGCGCTTTCGTATCAACGTGGCCGCCGCCCGAAACGCCGGCCTCGAGATCAGCTCGAAGCTCCTCGGCCTGGCCGATGTCGTCCACGGACCGGCGTCCGGTGGTTGAGCCATCATGATCTTCCCGCCGCGTCATACGATCCATCGCAAGGTCGTGCTCGTCGTCGTCGCGACCAGCGCGATCGCCCTGCTCCTCGCCGGCCTCGCCTTCGCCGGTCACCAGGTGCTGAGCTTCTGGAGCGAACGACCGGAGCGCCTCGCCATCCAAGCGGAGATCATCGGCGCCACCAGCACAGCGGCGCTCGCATTCGACGACGCCGCCGCGGCGACCGAGACGCTGAGCGCGCTGCGTTTCGAGCCCAGCATCACCGCCGCTCGCCTCTACAACGCCGAGGGACGCGTCGTCGCCGCCTACGTTCGCGCCGACGCGCGCCCAGCGGACTGGCCGATCGTCGGCGAGAATACCAGGCGCTTCGTCGGCGACAGGCTCCACCTCTCGATGCCGGTCGTCCTCGACCGCGAGCGCATCGGAAGCGTCTACCTGCAAGCCGACCTCTCGGAGATGTACGATCGTCTCCTTCGCTACGCCGGCACGGTGGCGGCGATTCTTCTCGCGTCCTGCTTGATCGCTTTTCTCGTCGCCTCGCGGCTGCAGCGAGTGATCTCGGCGCCCATCGAGGAGCTGGCGCACGCCGCTCGGCGCGTTTCCGACGAGAAGGATTACGCGGTTCGTGTTCAACCCCAAGGGGACGACGAGATCGCCGTGCTCATCGACGCCTTCAACGACATGCTGGCGCAGATCCAGCGACGCGACGCGGACCTGCGCGGCATTCGCGACGATCTCGAGAATCGCGTCGAGGAGCGCACGGCCGAGCTCGGCAAGGCGAAATCGGTCGCCGAGGCGGCGACGCGGGCGAAGAGCGCATTCCTGGCCACCATGAGCCACGAGATTCGCACGCCGATGAACGCGGTGATCGGCATGACCGGCCTGCTGCTCGACACCCCGCTGACGCCGGAGCAAAGCGAGTTTGCCGAGACGATTCGCCGCAGCGGGGACAGCCTGCTCACCGTGATCAACGACATCCTCGACTTTTCGAAGATCGAGTCCGGCAACCTCGACCTTGAACGCCAACCGTTCGGCCTGCGCCCGTGCATCGAGGAGTCGATCGATCTGATCGCGCCGAAGGGGGCGGAAAAGAACCTCGAACTCCTGTACCAGATCGACCCCGGCGTCCCGGGGTCGCTGTTGGGCGACGTGACCCGGGTGCGCCAGATCCTCGTCAATCTCCTGGCCAACGCTGTCAAGTTCACGGAGCGCGGCGAGATCGTCGTCGCCGTCAGTGGAGAAGCGCGCGCCGCCGGCGACGCGTGGGAAGTCCGCTTCTCCGTGCGCGACACCGGTGTGGGGATTCCCGCCGACCGAGTCGACCGCCTGTTCCTTCCCTTCAGTCAGGTCGACAGCTCGACCACCCGGGTCTACGGCGGCACCGGCCTCGGCCTGGCAATCAGCAAACGGCTCGTGGAGATGATGGGCGGACGGATCTGGGCGGAGAGCGAGCCCGGCCGCGGCTCCACGTTCTCCTTTACGGTGGTCGCACCGGCCGCGCCATCCGATGCCGCCGCGACGCCGCGGCTCGGCGGTCGACGGGTGCTCGTCGTCGTCGGCAACGCGACCGCGCGCGCGATCTTGCGTTCGCAGTTGGCGGCCTGGGGAGCGGCGGTCGATGCAACCGAAACCCTCGCCGATGCCGAGCGCATCGCTGGCACTGGAGATCTCTTCGACGCGGTCATCATCGACGCACAGGACGCCTTCGCGCCCATCGCCGCGTCGCTCGGTCACGTCGACGCCGGTCGGGCAGTCGCGCCGATCATCCTCCTATCCGATCTCGGAAGGCGCGACACCAGCCGGGCGTTCCCGCAACCCGCGGTCACGTTGTCGAAACCTCTCAAACTCTCCGCCGTTGGTGAAGCGCTCAGCAGCGTCCTGGACGGGACACAGCCCGAGCGCCGCAAGGTGCCCTCGGGCAATGCCATCGATCACGGATTGGCGCAGCGAGTTCCCCTGCGGATCCTGCTTGCCGAAGACAACGCGGTGAACCAGAAGGTCGCGGTACGCATCCTCGAAAAGATGGGTTACCGCGTGGACGTTGCCGGCAACGGCAGCGAGGCCGTCGAGGCGGTGCGACGGCTCGGCTACGACATCATCTTCATGGACGTGCACATGCCCGAAATGGACGGTCTCGAGGCGACACGGACCATCGTGCGCGAGTTCGGCGAGCGCCGACCGCGCATCGTCGCGATGACCGCGGGCGCGTTGGCGGAGGACCGCGAGGCTTGTCTCGAGGCCGGGATGGACGACTACGTGAGCAAACCGGTGCAGGTGCAGGAACTGCAGCGCGCTCTCGAGAGGGCCGGACCGCAGCCGGCGGAGCCCTGATGCCTTTTTCAAAGGGTGAAGCGCTCGTACTTCAGTCGGCCACGACGCGCGCCGGCAAGCCTTCGCGGATGCGTTTGGAGAACTCCGGATCGGCGTCCGCCGCCTTGGCGCGCTCGGTAATGTCGCTGCGCCGGCGCAGTTCGTCGAAGGGCAGACTGGTGTCGATCACGCCGCGCTCGTAGCCCATCTCATCCAGCTTGCCGTTCACCAGGATGCGCCAGTTCCACGGATTGCCCGCCGCGACGTGCTGCGCGTGCCGCCGGATGGTCGTCGTGCAGTTGTGGGTCATCGCGTTGTACCAGCGCGGCCGCGCGGACAGGCGGTTGACCTCCTCGAGATAGTCGACGAGCAACGCGCGCGAAGTGGCGGGACGGGTCTTCAACCGGTACAGGTGGACGTTCTCGCCGCGGTGGTTGGTGCGCACGCGAATGACGTCTCGCTCGTCCGCGACGACGTAGTAGAGTTCGTACTCGCGAAAGAAACCGAGTACGGGGGAGTACACCTCGCCGACTTCCTTGCGCGTTTCGATCGAGATCGCCAGATACTGACCGTCGGAGAACTCCCAGCTGACGATGGTGTGGGCGATCCAGGGCGAGCCCCAGGTCGAGAGATAGAAGTCGACGCCGACGATCTGGTCGAGGTCGTACGTTCGCTCCTCCCAACTCTCGGTGAAATCCGTTTCCGAGCGGTAGTCGAAGTTACGCACATTGCGGATCGTCACCCGGCTTCCGTCGAAAGTCGCTTCGGGAAGCCTCGCGACGTCGGCAATCCATTCGCGATCATTGCTGGGCGCAATCGTGTTCCACCACAGAATCACGGCCCACGGGACGAGTAACGCGAGGGCAAAGGCTCTCCAGCCGGCGCGCCACCAGACGAGGCTGCCGATGGTCGAAAGAAGCGGCAACGCCGCGAGGCCGGCGGCGAGCCAACGCGTGGCGGGACCGTCAAACCAAATGGCCGCCGACGCCCATGCGGAGGTGAGCAGCACCGTCGGCAGGAGAGTCACGTAACGAACGACCCACGAGACGGTTTCCATCATTCGCATACGCGCAGGCCGGTCACCGACCCCCGATACCGACCCGCCCCGCATCCGTCAACCAGTTAGGAACCGAACCGGTGCCCCCACTGAATCCCGAACCCCGGATCCCAGATCCCGAATC
>Ga0307505_10000207_pt1 | contig 71693 bp, 61 predicted proteins | sample 23_S_MG_FD_202183 | JGI IMG/M metagenome (GOLD analysis project Ga0307505, IMG submission 202183) | Soil microbial communities from Populus trichocarpa stands in riparian zone in the Pacific Northwest, United States - 23_S | ecosystem: Environmental > Terrestrial > Soil > Riparian zone > Trees... | reverse complement strand
CACGCCCTCGTCCGATGGGAAGCCCACAAGCGCGACGCGAGTGTTGTCGTCCAGACCTCGCGCGAGGAGGTCGCCGAGGCGGTGGTCGTCGGACACTAGATGCCCCGCTCGCCGGCCTCCCATCCCGCGCCGGCCAGTGCACGGGCGCCGCTCCACGCCGTGCGGCCGGCGATGACTACCCGAAGGGCGGCGTCCTCACGGAAGTCGTAGAGCCATCGGTCGGGGTCCGGCGCATCAACGACGACGAAGTCGGCCGCCATTCCTGGCTCGAGGCTGCCCACGCGATCGTGCATTCGCAGCGCACGCGCAGCAGCGGCTGTCGCGCCGCGGAGCGCTTCGGCCGGCGTCATACGCTGCCGGGTGCACGCGAGCCACAGCGCGAGCGGGAGGCTCGCGGCGGGCGCGGAGCCGGGGTTGTAGTCGGTGGCGACGGCAACGGGCACTCCGGCGTCGAGGAGGCGTCGTGCCGGCAGCGGCGGCTGGTCCAGCACCAGCGTCGCGATGGGCAGGCTGACAGCGACCACGCCGGCACGTGCCATGGCCTCGATCCCGGCGTCCGAGCAGTGCTCAAGATGGTCCGCGCTGGACGCGCCCACCTCCGCGGCCAGCGCCGCGCCGCCTCCGTCCGACAGCTGGTCGGCATGCAGCCGCGGTACGAGGCCGCGCGCCGCGCCGGCCGCGAAGATCGCACGGGCCTCTTCCGGGGTGAAGGCGCCGGCCTCGACAAAGGCATCATTGAAGTGTGCCAGGCCGGCGTCGGCCACCGCCGGGATGATGTCCTCGACTATGACTCGGATGTACGCGGCCCGATCGGCCCGGTGCTCCGGCGGCACCGCGTGCGCGGCGAGCAGAGTAGGAACGACCCGCTGCGGCCCCTCCTCACCCAGCCGGCGGTACACGCGTAGTGTCTTCAGCTCGTCATCGAGGGACAGTCCGTAGCCGCTCTTAGCCTCGACGGTGGTGACGCCGTGGCGCAGCATACGGCGCAACACGGCCCGTACGCGGCCGGTGAGATCTTCCTCGGTTGCTGCCCGCGTGGCGCGTACGGTCTCGAGGATGCCGCCACCGCGCGCGGCGATGTCCAGGTAGCTCGTCCCGCCTATGCGCTCGACGAACTCGCCGGCGCGGTCGCCGCCGAAGGCGAGGTGCGTGTGGCAGTCGACCAGCCCCGGGATGACCATCCGCCCGCCGGCGGACTCCCGCGGCCAATTCGCGAACCGCGCCGGCACGTCGCTCGCCGCGCCGGCCCACGCAACGGTGTCGCCCTCCCACGCCAGCGCCGCGTCGGGCACCAACCCAGCGTCGCTGCCCGCGGCGGGGCAGACGGCCAGGGTGGAGATGTCGGTGAGGAGGGGCACGGGCCTGGGCTGTGTGTGGTGTATGGGGCATGGTGCGTGGTTCGTGGGACCACTGACATTATGCGCCATCACCCATAACGCATCGATCAAGACGCCAACTACTGCAAACCGCGAACTGCAAACCCCAAACCGCAAACGTCGAACCCTCACACCACCTCCACCGCTGCCTCCACGACACGCACCAGATCGCCCGTGGCCACGAGTTCCATCGCGGCGGCCATATCATCCTCGAAAAGCGTGTCGCGCTCGCGGAAGGGTACTTGCCGGCGGATGGCGGCGTGCGCGGCCTCGACGCCGCCGCCGGCGCGGAAGGGGCGGCGGAAGTCGAGCGCCTGCGCGGCCGTGAGGAGCTCGATGGCCAGCACGCGTTCGGCGTTCTCCGCCACGGCCAGCGCCTTGATGCCTCCCCAGGCGCCCATGCTCACGTGGTCCTCCTGCCCGCGGCTGCTCGGGATGGAGTCCACCGACGCCGGGTGGCAGAGGGTCTTGTTCTCCGAGACCAGCGCGGCCGCGACATACTGCGGGATCATGAACCCCGAGTCGAGCCCGGAGCCCTGCACGAGGAACGCCGGCAGCCCGTCGTAGTGGTCCAGCAGCAGGTACGTGCGCCTCTCCGAGATCGAGGCCCACTCGGCGAGCGCTATGGCGAGGGTATCCAGCGGTATGGCGAGAGGCTGTCCGTGGAAGTTGCCGGCGGAGACCAGGTCTGCGCCGGCGTCGCCGGCGAAGACGAGCGGGTTGTCCGTCACGCTGTTGATCTCGACCTCCACCGCGCTCGCAACCCACGCGAGGGCGTCGCGGCTGGCGCCGTGGACCTGCGGCACGCAGCGGATCGAGTACGGATCCTGCACCTTGTCGCAGTCCGCGTGCGACGGCACGATCTCGGATCCCGCGAGCAGCCGGCGCACGTTGGCGGCGACCACCCCGTGGCCCGGGTGCGGCCGCACGGCGTGGACGCGCTCATCGAACGGCGCAACAGATCCCCGCGCGGCCTCGAGACTCATCGCCGCGAGGATGTCCGCAACGCGGGCGACGTTCATTGCGCGCCCGACCGCCTCTACGGCGTGTGCCTGGATGAACTGCGTGCCGTTGATCAGCGCCAGGCCATCCTTCGCGCCGAGCGCGACCGGCGCGAGGCCGGCGCCGGCCAGCACGTCGGCCGCGGGGCGGACCGTTTCCCCGTCCCACATCCGGCCCTCGCCGAGTAGCGGCAGCGCGAGGTGGGCGAGCGGCGCCAGGTCGCCCGACGCCCCCAGGCTACCCCGTGAGGGCACCACCGGCACCAGGTCGCGCTCGGCCATTTCCAGCAGGCGGTCGAATACTTCCTCGGAGACGCCCGAATAGCCGAGGCCCAAGGCGTGGACCTTGAGCCGGAGCATCCGGCGAGCGAGCTCCCGCGACACGTGCGGCCCCACGCCCACCGCGTGGCTGCGGATCAGGTTCTGCTGCAGCCGCGCGAGGTCCTCCGTATCGATCCGGACCCTGGCGAGGGCCCCGAAGCCCGTGTTGAGCCCGTAGTGCGCCTCCCCGTCCTCCAGGGCCGACTCCACGAGGCGCCGGCTGGCCCCCACCGCGCCGGCGTCGCGGCGCAGTGCCGCCAGGCTGGCGTCGAGGTCGGCGTCGAGGGAAGAGAGGCGGAGCATGGTAGATGGTTAATGGAAGATGGTGTATGGTATATGGTGTATGGTTTTTAGGAGCCAGTAGTCAGTAGTCAGAAGTCAGTAGTCGGTAGACAGTCGACAGTCTCGCCGTTCAGTTGCGGCGATGTATCGAAGCCCGCACGGCGAAGGCGTAAGTAGAGTGGAATATCCGCGAGATACGATCGAGCAACGAACCATTACACCATACACCATAAACCACTAACCAACCGACGGCAAGTCCACCCCGCGCTCGCGCGCCGTCACGATGGCCTCCGGATAGCCTGCGTCGGCGTGGCGCATGACGCCGGTGCCGGGGTCGGCTGTGAGAACGCGCTCCAGGCGGCGCGCGCCGGCCGCCGTGCCGTCGGCGACGGTCACCATTCCGGCGTGAATCGAGTAGCCGATGCCCACGCCACCGCCGTGGTGGAGGCTCACCCACGACGCCCCGCACGCCGTGTTGAGCATGGCGTTGAGCAGCGGCCAGTCCGCGATCGCATCGGAGCCGTCCATCATGCCCTCGGTCTCCCGGTTGGGGCTGGCGACGCTGCCCGTGTCCAGGTGGTCGCGCCCGATCACGATGGGCGCCGCCACGCGGCCGGAGGCGACGAGCTCGTTGAAGCGGGCGCCGGCCTCGGCCCGCTCGCCGTACTCGAGCCAGCAAATCCGCGCCGGCAGGCCCTGGAAGTGGACCTTCTCGCGCGCTAGCGTCATCCAACGCCGGAGGTCTTCCTTCTCCGGGAATAGCTCCAGGATAGCGTCGTCGGTCGCGTCTATGTCGGCGGGGTCGCCCGACAGCGCGGCCCAGCGGAAGGGGCCGGCCCCGCGGCAGAACAGGGGGCGGATGAACTCGGGGACGAAGCCCGGGATCTGGAACGCGTCGGCGCGCCCGCGACGATCCGCGACCTGCCCGCGGATGTTGTTGCCGTAGTCGAACGCCACCGCGCCGCGCCGGCGCATCTCGAGCATGGCGTCGACGTGGACGACCATCGAGTCGAGCACGGCGGCCTCGTAGCCGGCGGGGTCCCTCTCGCGGAGGTTGGCAGCCGCCTCAAGGGAGTAGCCGGCGGGGATGTAGCCCACGCGCAGGTCGTGCGCGCTCGTCTGGTCCGTCACCACGTCCGGTATGACGCTTGCGGAGACCAGCGCCGGCAGGACCTCCGCTGCATTGCCGAGGAGGCCGACCGAGAACGGTTCGCGGCGGTCGCGGGCGGCGAGGACCAGCTCGACAGCGCGGTCCAGGTCGGTCTCCATCCTGTCGCAGTAGCCGGTCTCGACCCGGCGCTCGATCCGGTTGGGGTCCACCTCGACGGCCAAACACGCGGCGCCGTTCATCGTCGCGGCGAGGGGCTGCGCCCCACCCATCCCGCCCAGGCCGGCGGTGACCACCAGGCGGCCAGCGAGACTTCCGCCGAATCGCTGACGCCCGCACTCGGCGAACGTCTCGTACGTGCCCTGGACGATCCCCTGACTGCCGATGTAGATCCACGAGCCCGCGGTCATCTGGCCGTACATCGTGAGGCCCAGCGCCTCCAACCGCCGGAACTCCTCCCAGGTGGCCCAGCGGGGCACCAGGTGGCTGTTGGCGATGAGCACCCGCGGCGCCTCATCGTGCGTGCGGAAAACGCCCACTGGCTTGCCGCTTTGAACCAGTAGCGTCTCGTCGTTCTCGAGCCGGCGAAGCGTCTCGACGATGCGGTGGTACGCTTCCCACGAGCGGGCCGCGCGGCCAGTGCCGCCGTACACCACGAGGTCCTCCGGACGCTCGGCGACGTCCGGGTCCAGGTTGTTCATCAGCATCCGCAGCGCGGCCTCCTGGTGCCAGCCCTTGCAGCTCAGAGTGGTCCCGCGCGGCGCGCGAATGACCGGGGCTTCGACTTGCATGCGAGCGACGGGGTACGTCCGACGGAAGTTAGCCGGAGGGCCGTCCCGCGCTCGGGGGATGACGCCGACGGGATTCTGCCGGAGCGGCCTCTACTCCGGCGGTCCCAACAACAAGTCGTGGTTCGCCGCTATTCCGGCCCACGCACCGCCGCCGATTGCAGTGGCGACCTGCTGCGCGCGGTTGAGGATGTCGCCGGCGACGAACAGGCCCTGGACGCCGGTGCGACCGTCGGCGTCGGCGTCGATCCGCTCCTCGCTCGTGACACGCGCCCCGAGGCGTTCCGCGATGGGGCTCGCGAAGCGCTGGGGCGGTTTCATGTAGAGAACGTCGCAGTCCAACACGCTGCCATCGTCGAACTCGATGCCGCGGACCTCGGCGCCGGCCAATCGGAGGCGCGCAATCGGCGACCGGAGAATCGGCGTGCCCTCGCGTTCCAGCTGCGCCTCCATCTCCTCGCCGGGACCCTCCTGCCCGTTCGTCACCACCGTGATATCGTCGGTCCATCCCCGGAGGAGCCGCGCCATGTGATAGGCCGCGTCGTCGGCTCCGAAGACCGCCGTCCGCTCGCCACGATGCTCGGCGCCGTGGCAGTAGGGGCAGTGGACCACGCCGGTGCCCCATGCCTCGCCGACGCCCGGAATGTCCGGAAGGACGTCCACGACACCGGTGGCCACAATCAGCACGCGTGACGAAACGTCGCGTCCCTCGTCGAGAGTCACGCGGAAGACTCCGTCCTCCAGCCAGGCGTCCGAGACCCTCGTCTCATGGAAATCGACACCATAGGCGCGAACCTCGGCGCGGCCGGCGCGGAGGATGTCGCCCGGCGGCGTGCCGTCGCGTGTGAGGACGCCGTGCGCCCTGTGCGCCGGCGCGTTGCGATACGCGCCGCTGTCGATGACCAGGGGTGCGCCGGCCGGCGCGGCCGAGCGTGAGTGCGGCCGACAGGCCGGCGGGCCCTCCGCCGATGACGACGGCGTCGTAGGGCTGGACAGGGGACGGTGCGAGAGGCATGCTGACTTGCTGGAGGCGTGACGGGTGGGCCGCCGGATTCCGGACGACGGCGTAAACGCCGCCGAAGGCTAACGGTCCCACCCCGTGCGATCGTGGCATCCGCTGCATTGAATCAAACGACCGCCGGCTCCTATCATCCGGTCTCGTCAGCGAGGACTGAACGGCTGCCACAAGGGGGCGCGGGTGCGGGTCCCGCCGGCGGCCCCCTCATCTTCCTCGAACCCTTGCGCCCAGTCCCGGACCGGTCCGTCCCAACAACCCACGCCTCCATGCCGCTCGCCTTGATGGGCCGCGCCGCCGCCGGCGCTGTGATTCTCACGTTCGCTGCCGCGTGCCAGGTGGACCCGCAGAGCGCGTCTCAGGCGCCGGCCGACTCCACGGCGGCGACGCCGTTCGTGATGGCGTCGGACTCGATCGCCGCAGGCCGCTACCTGGTCATCGTCGGCGGATGCAACGACTGCCATACTCCGGGCTTCATGCAGGACCCCGCGGCCGTATCGGAGACGGCGTGCCTGACTGGCGTGCCGATCGGGTTCCGCGGCCCATGGGGTACGACGTATCCGTCGAACCTGCGCGTCGTGGCTGCCGGGCTGGACGCCGACGAGTGGGTGACGATGCTCCACACGCGCACCGCGCTGCCGCCGATGCCGTGGTACAACGTGAACCACATCAGTGAACAAGACGCCCGGGCGATGTACCACTACATCCGCTCGCTGCGCCCGCTCGGCGAACCGGCGCCTACGGCGGTGGGCGCCGGCGCGGAGCCGACGACTCCCTACATCGACTTCCAGGTCCAGGCCATGGAGCGGCTGATCCCGGGGCCGCCCCCGGTACCAGCGGCGCCGGGCGAGCCTGCCGACTCCGCCCGCGGCGACACCGCTTCCGTCGCACCCCCACCGCAGGCGCGGTAGGCGTCGTCTCAGCCGAAGGCGGAGTCGAAGGCGGCGCGCTGGGACGTGTCGCCGAGCACGACGAGGTGGGCCCCGGCGGGTAGGACGGTGCCCGGAGGCGGACTGGTGGTCACCTCTCCGTCGTGGTCGATCGCCAGCACGGACAGGCCCGTCTGCGCTCCGATGCCCGAGTCCGCCAGGGTGCGTCCGGCGAGTTTTGGCGTAACGGGAAGCGCCACAAGGTCGAAGTCGCCGCCCATGATCGTGAGCGGCCGGCCCACCAGGTGCGCCCAGACGGCTGCTACGCCGAGGGCGGTATAGCTCAAAGCGAAGTCCGCGCCGGCGCGGTGCACCGACTCCACGTTGCGCTCCAGCGTGATGCGGCTCACGATGCGCAGGTCGGGGTTCAGGTGCCGGCAGTACGACGCGAGGTAGATGTTCATCGCGTCGTCGTGCGTGGTTAGCACGACGGCCGGGGCCGCGAAGAGGCCGGCTGCTTCGAGCAACTCGCGCTCGGAGGCGTCGCCTTCGAAGACGGTGAACTCGGTGCCCACCCGCGCGGCCAGCGCCGGCTCGCGCTCGACCATGTTGACGGCGACCTCCTTCGCGCGCAGCGCCCGCGCGGCCGCGCGCCCGACGCGCCCGGCGCCGATGACTACCACGGGGTTGTGGTTGGCGTCGTAGATGGAGAGCAAGTCGTCGAGGTCGTCGAGTTGCTGGCGCGTGCCAGTAACGATGGCCACCGTCATGTCGGTGAACGCCGCGTCCGGGGTCGCCGGGACGAGCCGCCCGCGCTCCCACATCCCGACGACGCTCACGCCCGTCGACTCGCGGAGGCGCGCCTCGCGCAGCGTCCGCTTCACCAGCGGGGTGTGCCGCGTCGGCACCTCCGCGACCAGCAGGTCGCGGTACGCGCCGACCACGTTCGCGCCGGCGTGCGTCCCGCCCACGCGGTTCGCGAGGTGCTCGCCGAGCCACCGCTTCAGCGGGAAGACCGCGCTAGCGCCACTCATCTCGAGGATGTCTTCCGATGCGTCACGCGAGCTCACGGCCGCGACGGGCGTCTCGGGCGCCACCTCGTTGACGGTCAACGCGATGCCCGTGTTGACGGTGTCATCTCGGTTGGCGACGACCAGCCGGGCGCGCTTCACGCCGAGTCGCAGAAGGAAGGTCGGATCGTCGGGTTCGCCCGCGGCGACGGAGATCCTGTCGCCGTGTAGCTCGGCGGCGGCTGCGATGTCAGTTTCGACGACCACGTACGGGACACCGCGCTCGGTCAGCCGCGCCACGAGCCCCCGCCCCACCGGATCCAGTTCGCAGATGATCACGTGTCCCGTCATCGACTCCGGCACTCGCCGCGGGGCCCGGGCGCGGACCTGGGCCTCGAGCCAGGGAGCGTAGAAGAACCGGATGAACGCGAACGGCAGCACGATCAGCAGGAGCACGATCCCGGTCATCAGCACGACGATGGAGAAGACGCGGCCGACATCCCCCTGGAACGTGATGTCGCCGAAGCCGAGAGTGCTCATCACGGTGAGCGTCCAATACAGGCCCGTGATCCACGAATGACGCTGCCCTTCGTGGAGCATGAGCACGTGGAAGAGAAGCGTGAACAGCAGCACGATCGCGAACGCGATCACCATCAGCCGGCCGAGCGCCTGCAGGTTCTCGCGCGCGTCGGTGTCGCGCAGGTAGTAGGCGACCTGGGCCGCGAGGAGCTTCACGTGCGCTCGAGTCGCTTGGCGTCGTCCCAGAGCGCGTCCATCTCCTCGAGCGTGGCCGCGTCCGGCCGGCGGCCGGCGTCCGCGAGCCGGGCCTCGACGTGGCGGAAGCGGCTCGTGAACTTGCCCAGTGTGCGGCGCAGAGCGTTCTCCGGAGTCACGCCGACGAATCGCGCGTAGTTGACGAGGGCGAACAGGACGTCGCCGAACTCATCCTCGAGCCGCTCCGCGTCCGCGCCGGCGTCCGCGAGCGCTCGTAGCTCGCGCACCTCCTCCTCGACCTTCGACCACGCATCATCGGGCAGCGGGAAGTCGAATCCGACGGCCGCCGCCTTCTCCTGCACGCGCTGCGCGCGCAGCAGCGCCGGCAGCGCCGTCGGCACCCCGTCGAGCACCGACGAGGGCGCGCCGGCTCGCTCCGCTCGTTTGATGGCCTCCCAGTTGCGAATCACCTCGGCGGTGCCGCTCACGGCGGTGTCGCCGAACACGTGCGGGTGCCGGCGCACCAGCTTCGCGATCTCTGCGTCCATCACATCGAGCAGGGTGAACGTGCCCTCCTCCTCCGCGATCACGGCGTGGAAGACGACATGTAGCAGGATGTCGCCCAGCTCGGCCGCCATGCCGCCGGCGTCGCCCTCGTCGATGGCGTGCACGAGCTCGAAGACCTCCTCGATGGTTAGGTGGCGCAGCGACGCGTGCGTCTGCTCACGGTCCCACGGACAGTCCCGGCGCAGCCGGCGCACCACCGCGACGAACTCGGCCCAGCGCTCGGCGTGCGCGGCGGCGAGGTCATCGGGAGCGAGGCCGAGGTCGGGCACGGGGTTGTTGCTTTGTTGGTGGCTCGTGGCTCGTGGCTCGTGGCGCGTGGCGCGTGGCGAATCCGGGCGATAGCCGACAGCTGAAGGCTGACAACCACCGTCACTCCACTGTCACCCCCGGCCGCACATTTTCACGTGGACCGGAGGTTACACCACCCGCGGCAGCGCGTCTATGTTGCTCGCGGGGCGGGTGCCCCGCCGGGCACCGGGACCCCCCGGATCTCGAACGGCCGCCGGCCGCCCGCGAGGGCCCCGACGGCGGACTCCTGTAACCAGCCGGGCCGCAAGGCCCGAGGTGAGCACCATGGCACGCGGAATCAACAAGGTCATCCTCATCGGCAACCTGGGGGCCGACCCCGAGCTGCGCTACACGCCGGCCGGCACGGCCGTCTGCAACTTCCGGATCGCCACCAACGAGTCGTACAAGGACCGCGAGGGCAACCAGGTCGATAAGACCGAGTGGCACAACGTGGTCGCGTGGGAGCGCCTCGCCGAGATCTGCGGCGAGTACCTCAAGAAGGGCCGTCAGGTCTACATCGAGGGGTCGCTCCAGACCCGTCAGTGGGAGGACCAGGAGGGCGCCACTCGCTACACGACCGAGGTCAAGGCGCGAGAGATGCAGATGCTGGGAAGCCGCGAAGACGACCGCGGCGGTTACGACCAGAGCGCCCCGCCGGCCCGCGCGGCCAAGCCGCGGGTGGCAACCCCCGTCGCGGCCGAGCCCACGGGCGATGGCGGCGCGATAGAATTCGGGCCCGAGGACGACGAACTGCCGTTCTGACCCTGGCCGGCGGCGCCCCGCACGTGGGGGCGCCGCGCCGGCCGCGGTCCGTACCTTGCCGCGATTCGCCGCGCCCCCACGGTCCCCCGTTGGACCCATCCGACAGTACGGCCCCCCAGGGCCGTCCCCCACCGGCCGCGGGCTGGTCCATCCCGGCCCTCACGGTGCTCCTGGGCGACGTAGCGCCGGCCGGCGCCGCCGTCCGCGTGGCCGGCATCGTGGTGCTGCTCCTCCTCGCCGGCGCAGCCGCCCTGGCAGAAGCAGCGGCGTTCGGAAACGCGCCGGCCGGAAAGGATGCGCCGGCGCGAGCCGGCGCGCTCCGTGCACGCGGACGGCCCTCGCTGGTGGCCCTGCTGCTACTGAACGCGCTCGCGCTGGCAGGCGCCGGCCTCCTCGCCGCTCCGCTAGCCACTGCTGGCGCGCGGGCGACCGGGGTGGCCACGGCGCCGGCGCTGATCGTGCTGGCGGTGCTCCTCGCCGTGGCGTGGCTCGCCCTCGGCGTGGCCGTCCCCCGCGCCCTCGCCGCGCGGGGAGCCGGCGCCCACGCGGCGCTCGCGGCCATAGCCCCCCTGGTTCGCGCACTTCGGCCGCTCGCCACGGCACTCGCCGGCGCGCTGGATCGCGTCCACGCGCGGCCACGCCCCCCCGCCGAGCCCATCTCGGCGGACGACGTTCGCTCGATGGCCGGCGGCAACGGCGACGACGAACTGTACGGCGAGGAAGAGGCCGCACTCATCCACTCGATCCTCGAGTTCGGCGAGACCACCGTGCGCGAGGTGATGGTCGGTCGCGTGGATATTGTCGCCCTGCCGATCACCGCCACCCTCGACGACGCCCTCGGCCTGGTGCGACAATCTGGGCACTCACGGCTCCCGCTCTACGCCGGCGACCTCGACGAAATCCGCGGGATCGTCCACGCCAAGGACTTGCTCCCGCTGGCCGGCCCCGACCGCAAAACCAACGGAGATGTGGACTGGCAGACGCTCGCCCGGCGCGCGCGCTTCGTGCCCCCGGGCCGAAACCTCGACGACCTCCTCTCCGACCTGCGCCTCCACCGCACCCACATTGCGATCGTGGTCGACGAGTACGGCGGAACGCTTGGCCTCGTCAGCCTCGAAGATCTGCTCGAGGAGGTGGTGGGTGAGATCCGCGACGAGCTCGACGAGCCCGACGACGAACCGCGGCTGGTCCCGGCCGGGCCCGACACCTTCAGCGCCGACGCCCGCCTTCACCTCGACGACTTCTTCGAAGGGCTGGGGATGAAGGTCGACACCGACGCCTTCGGATTCGAGACGGTCGGCGGACTCGTGTTCCACCTCGCCGGCGCGGTGCCCGACGAGGGCGACGAGGTCACCTTCCAGAACCTCCTGATTCGCGTGGAGACCCTGGACGCCAACCGCATCCGAGAGGTGCGCGTGCAGGTCGGGCCGGCGACTCCCGACGCCGGCCACAGAGGACAGTAGATCGCAATGCACACGGTCCTCCTCGCCCTCATCCTCCCGGCCGTTGCGGCGTGCCAGCCGCCCGCTACGCCGGCGCCGGCGCGCCTGGTGCCTGCCGACTCGGTGATCGACCTCTCCGACGTCTTTGCCGCCTACGACGCGGTGGGCACCTTCGTGCTGCTCGACGTCGAGGCCGGCCGGCGCCTGCGGCACGATCCGCAGCGCGCCGCGACGCGCATGACGCCGGCGTCGACCTTCAAGGTCTTCAACGCGCTAGTGGCCCTGGAAACGGGCGTCGTGGCGCCCGACGTCGACAGCGTGCAGTTTGAGTGGGACGAGCGCGCACGCCGTATCGAAGGCTGGAACCAGGACCAGAGCCTCCGCATGTCGATGCGACGCTCCACCGTCTGGGTCTACCAGGAGATCGCGCGGCGCGTCGGCGAGGAGCGTTATCACGAGGCGTTCGCCGCCGAACCGTACGGCAACGGCGACACCTCGTGCGGGCTGGATCTCTTCTGGCTGGAGAACTGCCTGCGCATTTCGGCGGACGAGCAGGTCGCGTTCATCGACCGGCTTCGCGGCGGCGCGGCAGCCTTCAGCCCCGAGGTGCAGAGTGCGGTACGCGAGTTGATCGTCCTCGAACAAGGGCCCGACCACGCACTCCACGCAAAGACCGGATGGGCGCTACGACCGGGTGTCGGCGATATCGGGTGGCTCGTGGGCTGGGTCGAGCGCGACGGTCGCTCCTACGTGTTCGCGCTCAACCTGTCCGGCGCCGGCCCAGGTTTCGACATGCAGCGGGCGAGGCACGGCGTGCTCTACGCGGTGCTGGCGCGGATGGGGCTGCGCGAACCCCGCGACACCGACCCGGCGCCGACGGCCTCGCCGGCCGGCCGCGGCAGCCTGTACCCCCCGCCGGCACCGGCAGCGACGGATGCATGGCTGGGGACCGACAAGGCGCTGCACGCCGGCGCTTCGTTCTTCCTCACGCTCGGCGCGCAGTTCGCAATGGCCAACGTCGCCGGCGCTGATGAGGCGAGCGTGCTTCCGCTCTCGGCGGCGTTTGCCCTCGCCGTTGGCGTCGGAAAGGAGGCCTCCGACGCGAGCCGTGGGCCCAATCCGCTGTTCTCCTGGCGCGACCTGGCTGCCGACGTGGTGGGAGTCGCCATCGCAGTTCTCGTGGTCGCGGCGCTGTAACAACGCTGTGGAGAACTCGCCAATGCGGGCACCACCCCCCGGTTAAACCGGTAAGCTGTCGTCACGCAAGCCACGCGCCCAATTGGACAAGCCGCGCGAGGAGTGCGGGATCGTCGGGGTGTTCAACAACCCCGAGGCAGCCCGCACCACCTACTTCGCCCTGCACGCGCTTCAGCACCGCGGGCAGGAATCGGCTGGCATCGTCACGTCGACGTACGACGAACGCAAGGGCCGGCCGACCATGCCCGTCTATCGTGATTTCGGGCTCGTACTGGACGTTTTTAAGGACAAGGCAACGTTCGACGGCACGCTCCTTGGGGACAGCGCCATCGGGCACACCCGCTACTCGACGAGCGGGAGTGCGACCAACCCGGCGAACATCCAGCCGTTCGTCGTGCACTATCAGGAGGGCAACCTGGCGCTGGCGCACAACGGCAACCTGTCCAACGCGCGGACGCTGCGCGAGGACCTTGTCGCCAGGGGCACGCTCTTCAGCTCCTCGAGCGACACGGAGCTGCTCATGCACCTGGTGGCGCAGAGCACCGAGGACGGACCGGTGAACCGGATTATTGATGCTCTCCACCGCGCGGAGGGCGCTTTCTCACTGGTGATGCTGACCGACGAGGCACTGATCGCCGTCCGCGACCCCAACGGCTTCCGACCCCTCGCGCTGGGCCGCATGGCGCCGGCCGACGGGCGCGAGGGCCACGGCTGGGTCGTCGCTAGCGAGACGTGCGCATTCGACATCGTCGGCGCCGAATACGTCCGCGACATCGAACCGGGGGAGATCCTGGTGATCGACCGCGCCGGCGTCGAACGCGTCGAGGCCGGCGGCCCGGCGGCGCTGGCAACGGGCGAAGGCTTCCACGGCGTCTGCCTGCCGCGCCGGCACGGGGTAAGTCAGTGCGTCTTCGAGCACGTGTACTTCTCCCGACCGGACTCGCGTGTCTTCGGCGTGATGGTCGACAAGGTGCGGCGCCGCCTCGGAAAGCAGATGGCCATCGACGCGCCCGTGCCGGAGGTGCCGAAGGGCGAGAAGCGTCCGATCGTGATGGCCGTGCCCGACTCGTCGAACACGGCCGCGATCGGCTACGTTTCGCAGTCGAACAAGCTCGGCCGGCGGTGCAAGCTCGACATCGGGCTCATCCGCAACCACTACGTCGGGCGCACCTTCATTAGCCCGGGACAGTCGTCCCGCGAGCAGAAGGTCCGGACCAAGTTCAACCCCGTCCAGGGCGTCCTGGAAGGACGCGTGGTGGTAATGGTCGACGACTCCATCGTACGCGGCACGACGGCCCGCCAGCTGGTGCAGATGGTACGCGCCGCCGGCGCGAAGGAGGTGCACTTCCGCGTCGCGAGTCCGCCCGTTATCTCGCCGTGCTTCTACGGGATGGATTTCCCGAGCCACGGAGAACTCGCCGCCAACCGCTTCGCGTCGATCGACGCACTCGCCGAATGGCTGGGCGTCGATTCCCTCGCCTTTCTCTCGACGGAAGGCATGATGAAGGCCGTCGCCGACGCCGGCGCCGGCGAACCCGACCGCTTCTGCTCGGCCTGCTTCACCGCGAAGTACCCGGTGCCCGTGGAGGTCGGCGTCGTGAAGGAGGAGAATGATTGGTAGATGGTATATGGTATATGGTATATGGTATATGGTTCACAGCAGAACTGTGCTACCCATACACAATTGACCATACATCATACACTTCTAACCATACACCATTATCCTTCCCCTAGTACCCCAGCGCCGTATCGTTCTCCCTGCGCGGATCGGCGGCGCCCAGTAGCCGCCGCCCGCCGGACGGGGGGTAATCGACGACGATGACATCGGCGGCACCGAACGTGGAGACCTCTCGAACGTCCCAGCCGAGTCGGGCAAGGGCGTTTCGGGAGCCTTCTGGATAGGCGGGTTCGACCTCGAGTATGTCGGGCAGCCACTGGTGGCTGAAGCGCGGTAGCGACACGGCGGTTTGAGGGTCTATCCTTCGATCGAGCACGTTCACGAGCACCTGGAAGACGGTCGTGATTATGCGCGCGCCGCCCGGCGAGCCGGCGACCATCCGCAGTCGGCCTCGGGGGTCCTCGACGATGGTGGGGGTCATTGACGACGCCGGCCGCGCACGCGGGCGAACCACGTTGTCCTCTCCCTGGACCAGTCCCCACAGGTTCGGCCGCCCTGGAGCCGTCGTAAAGTCGTCCATCTCATCGTTCAGGAAGAAGCCCGCGCCGTCGACCACGACCTTGTTGCCGAAGTAGTCGTTGATGGTGTAGGTCAGGGCGACGGCCATGCCGTCCTCATCGACTATCGAGAGGTGCGTGGTCTCGCTGCCCTCGGGCCGCGGCGCCGGCGCGCCCGCGCCGACGGCCGCGCTGGTCGACACCGTGTCGGGTCGGAACGAGCGCATCCGGGAGCGGACGTACGCAGGATCGGTCAGTGCGCCGGCGGGCACGTCGGCGAACGCCGGGTCGCCCAGCCAGAGCGAACGGTCGGCGAAGGCGCGCCGCATGGCCTCCGCCATCAGGTGCACTTGCCGCGGCGCGGCTGGGTCGGTCCGTTGGAAGTCGTATGGCTCGACCGCCGCGAGGAGTTGCAGGAGCGCGACGCCCCCGGTCGAGGGCGGCGCCATGGTGATGATCCGATGACCGCGGTATGATCCGACGAGGACTGGCCGCTCGACGGCGCGGTAGGCGGCCAGGTCCGCGTGCGTGATGAGTCCGCCCCCGCGGCGCATTTCGGCCACTATCAGGTCCGCGGTCTCGCCGGCGTAGAACCCGTCGTGCCCGCGGTCGCTGATGCGCTGCAGCACCCGCCCGAGGTCGGGCTGGCGAAAGACCTCCCCCGCCGTATAGCGACGGCCGTCGGCTGTCGTGAAGTACCGCGCCGTCGACGGGAAGCCGAGAAACTCGTCGCGGTAGTAATTCAGCAGATGCGCGTCCCGACGCGTGAGGGCATGCCCCCCCGCGAGTCGGATCGCCGGCGCGATCGCCTCCTCGCGCGACATCGTGCCCCAGCGGTCCAGGGCCTCCAGCAGGCCGGCGACGGTGCCGGGCACGGCCGCGGCGAGGTGGCCGCGCACGCTGCTGACCCTGGCGCCGTCGGGGCCGACGAACATCCTCTCGGTGGCGGCTCCGGGGGCGACCTCGCGGAAGTCGAGGCTGGCCGCGGTCCCGTCGGGCATGCGCAGAACGACGAATCCGCCGCCTCCCACGTTGCCCGCGTTCGGCAGCACGACGGCGAGCGCGAACGCCGCCGTCACGGCCGCGTCCATCGCGTTACCGCCCCCGCGCAGGACGTCGAGCGCCGCGCGGCTCGCTTCCGGGTGTCCCGTGACGACCATGCCCCGCGCGGCAGGCGCGGCGTCGTCGACACTGTCGGGCGGCGCCGGCGCGGCGCGGCACGCCGGCGTCAGCGCCAGCGCAAGGGCGAGCAGGGGAACGTGGAGCATGGCGGCAAAGATCGGTGCATCGGAGCGGCGGCGTGCGATGGCGGCGCCGGCGCAGGCGGCTGCGCTCGGGCAGGCGCCCGGAACGCGTACATCTGAACTCGGCCCCGCAGCACACTCGAACCGGACACGACGTTCTGCTATCGATCGGCTCGACGGCGCGCCACAGCCTTCCGCCCGCCACGTCTTGTGTCCTCCGATTGTCGCCCGCGTGTACCCTCTTCCCACACAGTTACTGCGCACGCCGCTTAAGCCACCGGATGCCCGGTCGATTCCATTGTTAGGGACCCGCTTGCAAAATCACCCACTGGGATTAGCTTCATTCGAGCCCCGGCGCGGGCCGGGGAATTTCCCAAGGGGTGCCTCATGCCCCGTACCACCTCTGCGTCACAAATGCAGCGCCTCTATCCCGCGATGACCGTCGCGGCCGTCCTCGTCGGCCTCGGCGTTCTGCTGGTGTTCCAGATCTGATCCTCTGGCTCACCCCACCGACGGAAGAGCGGCCCCCTCCGGAGGGCCGCTCTTTCCGTTGTAGCGGGGGCGGTTTCTCTACAGCCCGTGCAGCGAGACGAGCGCCTCGGTGACACGGACGAGGTCGCTGCCGCGCACCGGCGCCGGTCCGAAGGGGTCGTCGACCGGCGCGCCGGCGCCGTCCATAGCCCGCACCGTAGCGAGGACACCTGCGGCCACCGCGCCGGCGTGGTAGCCGCCCTCGAGGGCCGCGATCACCCGACCGCCGGCGTACTCATCGGCGACGTCCATGATCACGCGGACGATGTCGGCGATGCCCTCGATAGAGAGCGCCAGGCCCCCCACGGGATCCAACCAGTGCGCGTCGTAGCCGGCGGAAACGAACACCGCGTCCGGTCGGAATCGTCGCGCCAGCACGGGCAGCACGCGCTCGTAGAGGCGCGGTAGCGCGTCGCCCGTCCCGGGCGGCAGCGGCATGTTGACGGTCGCGCCGGCGCCCTCGTCGACGCCGGTCTCCGTGATCGCACCCGTTCCGGGCCAGAACGGGAACTGCTGCGAGCTGATGAAGAGCACATCGGGGTCGCCGTAGAACGCCTCCTGCGTGCCGTTCCCGTGGTGAACATCGAAGTCCACGACGAGCACGCGCCGGATACCGTGCGTGGCGCGCGCGTGGTTTACGCCGATGGCGACGTTGCCCAAGAGGCAGAATCCCATCGGTGCAAAAGCGCGGGCGTGGTGCCCGGGCGGCCGGACGAGTGCGATGCCGGACGAGGCCTCGCCGGATAGCACCTCGTCGGTTACCCCGAGAACGCCGCCGACAGCGCGCAGCGCCACGGCGTAGCTGTGTTGGGTCGCGTACGTGTCGGGGTCCAACTGCGCGCCTCCTATCGACGAGATCGTCTCCAGTAGATCCAGGTACGCCTCGTCGTGCACGCGCTCGAGCGCCGTCCGCGGGGCCTCCTGCGCCGGCACGCGCCGCATGGTCGCCAGCACGCCTGCGACCTCGAGACGAGCGATCGCGGCGTCCAGACGCGCCGGCCGCTCAGGATGACCGTCCTGGTGGTGGGCGGCGTGTGCGGGATCGAAGGAGTAGGCCAGCATGCGGGCTTGGCGGGCCGGCAATATGGGTAGCCGACGCCGGCGTTCCCGTCAGCCGCCCACACGGCGCTATCCGTCACCGTCCAGTTCCTTCGGCCGCACCAGCCAGTGGCGATCGATGGCGGGGGTCCCGAAGGCGTCGAGGTCCGACGCCTCCGAGAGCTCCCGCAGCGCGCCGTCGCGACCGAGGAGGCATATCGAATCGCCCTTCGGGCGATAGGCGTCCAGGCGAGAGGATCCGGACTCCACGTAGTACACGGCGTCGGCCGCCGCGTCCGCCGATGTCGAGATGCCATCGGCGACCAGTCGGCGCGCCATGCGATCCCGCCATACGGCGACGTCGGCTGCCGACGCCGGCGCCTCCAGCTCCAGCACGCGCGGTAGCCGGCGCAGGATGAACCGCTGCGCCAGGTCCGCCAGCACGCGGTCGGCGGCCTCGGCCCATCGCTTCACGGAGTAGAGGACATCGGTGTCGTCGAGCTCGACGAATCGGTCGAGCAGTCGTTCGCGCTCGGGATCGCCTGCCGGCCGGTCGAAGAGGCCGGCCGTGACGGTGCCGTCCATGAAGTAGGCGAGCGACGGCGCGGTGGCGAGTATGGCGGGATCGTCGCCGATCGACGTGCGCGCTGCGCGTGCGCGCGCGAAGACGCTCAGCAGCAAGCGATCGGCCGCCACGACAGTCTTGTGGAGGTACACTTGCCCGAACATCCGCCGGCGCGAGAGCAGGAAGTTCTCAACGGCGTAGAGCCCTTTCTGGTCGACGACGATGCGCGATCCTGGCGCGCCGTCCGCGGGATGGACGCGCAGCGTCTTCAGGATCCGCTCCACGCCCACCACCCCCTCGGCAACGCCGGTGTAGAACGCGTCCCGCCGGAGGTAGTCGAGGCGGTCCATGTCGAGCTGGCTCGCCACCAGGCCGTGGAAGAATGGGCGCGGGTGGGCCCCGTCGAAGATGGCGAGCGCGACGTCCAGCGCGCCGTCGCGCTCTCGGTTGAGCCGCTCCATGAGGGCGCGGCTCATGCGCTCGTGGTGGAACGGCGTGCCGTCCGGTCCCGGCGCTATGAGGGTCTTCTCCAGAGTGTGCGAGAAAGGCCCGTGCCCGATGTCGTGCAGTAGCGCGGCCGCGCAGGCCCCTTCGATCTCCTCCGCGGACACCGGCGTCCCCTTCTCTCGAATGGTCGCCAGGGCCTCGCGCATCAGGGCCATCGCGCCGAGAGCGTGCTCGAATCGCGTATGGACGGCGCCGGGGTAGACCAGAAAGCCGAGGCCCAGCTGGCGGATCCGACGCAGGCGTTGGAAGACGGGCGCGGCCACCAGGCCCCGCAGCAACCCGTCCGGGATCGACACGAAGCCGTGGACAGGGTCGGAGACGAGCGTGAACCGGCCGGACACTCGGGCGCTCGCTGGCGGGGCTTGGCGGGCCGGCTAGTTTAGCGAATGGCCCTCGACTGGCCGCGCCGGCGCACACCTGACCCTTCCCATGCCGCCCTTTCCTCCCGGCCGGCCGATCGCCTGCTGCACCGACGTACCCGCGCCGCGCGTCGCGCCGGCGCGACACGGACTGGAGGTGCTCCTCACGGGGCTGGGGCTGGAGCCTCACTGGGTCGACGTCGAAGGGCTCGCCGACGGCGGCATCTACTACGGCGACGCGCCGGACGCCGCGCCTGCCGCCGGGGTGCGGTTTCGTGCCGCGCCGGCGCCGGCGGGGCCCATCGACGCGGCGGGCGCCTCGCGCCTCGACTGGGCCGGGGGGGCGTGGCCCCTGCTCTCCCCCCCAGGGCGCACCTTCGGCGCTCCGTCCGGCGCGGCCGAGGAGGCCGACGTCGTCGCGTCCACTCACGCGTGGACGTCGGGGTTGCTCGAGGCGGCCGTCGTACGGAGGGACACCCACGGTCGACTTCGAGACGAGGATGCGGCACCCGCAGTGGTCGCGGCGATGAGGCCGGACCTCGCCGACCCCTCTCTCCGCCCGCCGGTCGACGCCTATCGCGCCTGGATCGGCGCGGCGCTCGAGCGCGCCGGCGCGCCGGTGCCGGGACGATCGTGGGTCGGCCACAGGTGGGCCGTGATACCCACGGTGGACGTGGATATGGTCCGCACGCGCCGACCGGGTGCCCTCCTGGGCGACGACCCGCGTCGTGAACGGCTCGCCGAACTGATGGCCCTGGTGGCGTGCGAGGAATCGCGCGCGACGGTGTTCCTGAAGGCCGGCGCAACCGCGCAGTTCGACGTGGCCTACGCGCTAGACCATGCGGCCCTGGATCCCGTGTGGGCCGCAGCCGGGGCCGGCCGCGCGGAGCTGGCGCTGCACCCGAGCTACTTCGCGCACGACCACGTGCCGCGGCTCGCGGCGGAGCGCATCGCGCTGGCTGATGCCGCGCGTGCCGCCGGCGCGACCGTGTCGCCGTTGGTGCGCACGCACTTCCTGCGTTGGGTAGAACCGGGCACCCCACGGGCGCTAGTCGCGGCCGGGTTCGCTGTCGACAGCTCACTGGGCTACGCCGGCCGCGCCGGCTTCCGGCGGGGCACCGCAGTACCGTTCCGCCTCTACGACCTCGACGCCGGCGCGCCCATCGACGCGTGGGAAGTGCCCCTGGCGGCGATGGACACCGCGCTGTGGACCCACGCCCGCGCCGGTCGCACCGGCGCGGCCGCTTCGGTGAACGCTGTGCTCGCCGGCGCCCGCGAGGCAGGTGGCGCGGCGGTGCTCCTCTGGCACAACGAGCCGGTCGCCGAGGGCCACGTCGACGTGTTGGAGACGGCCCTCAACGAGGCCCGCGCCGCCGGCGCGCTGGTCGACGGTATCGCCGGTGCGCTTGCGGGCTGGCGGGCGGGCTCTTGACGCCGGCCCTGGTCGTATTTGCCCGCGTGCCGGCGGCCGGCGCGGTGAAGACGCGGCTCACGCCGTACCTGTCTGAATCCGACGCCGCACGTCTCTACGAGGCCTTCCTCCTCGACGCACTCGACGGGTGGACCGCGCCCGGGGCGTTCGGCGAACGGCGTCCGGCGGTGCGCCTTTACGCGGCGCCGGAGGGCGGCCCGTGGCCGGCGGGGCTGGCGCCGGGCGGGGTGAGCGTGCACGATCAGCGCGGCGTGGGACTCGGCGCCCGCATGATGCGCGCCGCCGTCGAGAGCTTCGCCGCCGGTCACGACCGCGTCGTCATCGTCGGCACCGACCACCCGACGCTCCCGCTGACATTCATCGAGGAGGCCTTCCGGGCGCTCGAGGAGAGGTTCACGGTGGTGCTCGGACCGTGCGACGACGGCGGCTACTACCTCATCGGGCTAAACGAGGTCATCCCGGCGCTGTTCGACGGACTGAGCTACGGCCACTCCCGCGTGTTGCAGGAGGCCCTGGAGCGAGCCGTCGGGGCCGGCGCGCAGCCGGTGCTGCTGCCCGGGTGGTACGACGTCGACACGCCGCCGGCGCTGGAGCGGCTGGTCGCCGAGATGGCGGCTGGCGCGGGCGTGGGCCGGCGCACGGCCGCGACGCTTGACGCGCTCTTCCCGGCGTCCAATCAGCAGCCGGGGACCTCGCGGAACGATTCTGGGGGTACAGGGGCCGACTCTACCGCCCCCTCGCGCCCTTAGCTTCAAGCCGCGGAGTCCTTCCGCTCAGCGCATGCACATGTCAGTCGATTCGACGCAGGCCCTCCCCGTGACCACCAACGGCACTATCGGCGCCGGCCGGCCGGCTGCGGCGACCTCCGGAAGCTCCTTCCGCACGCTCGAACAGTTCATTATCGAGCGCCAGGAGGAGGCCGCCGGCTCCACGGGCCAGTTCTCGCGACTGATCCGTGACATCGCGCTGGCCGCGAAGATCGTGGACCGCGACGTCCGCAAGGCCGGCCTCGTCGACATCATCGGCGACTCCGGCGAGATCAACGTCCAGGGCGAAGTCCAGAAGAAGCTCGACGCGCTGGCCCACGACGAGTTCGTCCGCGCGCTCCGGCGAGGCGGCGAGGTGTGCCTCATCGGTAGTGAGGAGCACGCCGAGGCCATCCCCATGCGGATGGACGACTGCTCGGGCAAGTACATCGTACTGATGGACCCCCTGGACGGCTCGTCGAACGTCGACGTGCAGGTCTCGATCGGGACCATCTTCTCGATCTACAAGGTCCCCGATGATCACACGGGCCCCGTGTCGGTAGACGACGCTCTGCAGCCCGGACGCGACCAGGTGGCCGCCGGGTACGTCGTTTACGGCTCGTCGACGATCCTCGTCTACACCACCGGCAGCGGCGTCAACGGGTTCACCCTCGATCCCTCGATTGGCGAGTTCCTTCTCTCGCACCCCGACATCCGCACGCCGGAGACGGGCAAGATGTACTCCATTAACGAGGGCAACTACAACTCGTGGGCCGACGGCCTGAAGCGCTACATCAAGTGGATGCAGGTTGACGATCCGGCGACGCGCCGGCCCTACACCACACGCTACATCGGCAGCTTCGTCGCGGACTTCCACCGCAACCTCATCAAGGGCGGCATCTACATCTACCCCGCCAACCGGCGCGACTCCGAGGGGAAGCTGCGGCTGATGTACGAGGCGAACCCCATGGCGATGATCGTGGAGCAGGCCGGCGGGATGGCCTCCACGGGCGACGGGCGCATACTGGACGTCGAACCGCGCGCGCTGCACCAGCGCTCCCCGGTCTACATCGGCAGCCGGCAGATGGTCGAGATGGCCGAGGCGTTCCTCCGGGGCGACGCCTCGTGAGGCAATCCGGCGCCGACCTGGTCGCGGTGAGGCACGTGCCGGACGAGCAGCGTTTCGTTGCCGATGTGGTCGGCGGCGAGGCCGAGATCGCCTATACTGGCCCACGGGATGGAGTCGTTGCGCTCGTCCACACCGAAGTACCCGAGGAATCTCGAGGCGCCGGCGTCGGAGAGGCCATCGCCAGCGAGGCCCTCGGTTGGGCGCGTGCGTCGGGCCTGAAAGTCCGTCCCCTCTGCCCGTTCGTCGCGGCGTTCATCCGCCGCCACCCGGAATACCAGGACCTGGTGGCTTGAGCGTTGCCGCCACCCCGCAGGCCTGGCGGGTCGCGTATGTTCGCCGGCGTCCCACGGACGCAAGCGATGGAAACCAGGCAACTCGCGGTGTTCGGCGCGACGGGCCGTACCGGCCGGCGCGTCGTCGAGATGGCCCTGGCTCGCGGGCACGCGGTGACCGCGTTCGTACGCGACCCCGGCCGCCTCCCCGCAGTGGAATCGCTGCGCGCGGTCGTCGGCGACGTAACGACTGACGAGGGGGCGGTCGCCGAGGCGGTCCGAGGATCGGACGCAGTCATCAGTGCTCTGGGGCGTGGTCGATCGTTCAAGGCAGAGAGGCTCATCGAACGCGCGTCCGGAGTGCTCGTGGGCGCGCTCGAGGCCGAGGGCGTGAGGCGACTCATCTTCACGTCCGCGTTCGGTCTCGGCGCCACGCGCCAGGGCCTCCCACTACTGTCTCGACTTTTCACCAGAACGCTGCTCCGCGAGATATACGCGGACAAGGAGGCGGGCGAGGCAATCATCAGTTCAAGCATGCTGGACTGGACGTTCGTTCATCCCACGGGCCTTACCGAAGGACCGCTCACGGGCACGTATCGCGTGGGCAACCACCTGCCGATGCGCGGGGTGCCCACGATCTCCCGCGCTGACGTGGCGCACTTCCTCCTGGACCAGGTCGACGACGACACGTACCTGCGCAGCACAGCCCTCATCTCCTCATGACCGCCGCTGTCGCCACCGATGAGCTTCGCTACCCGATCGGGCGCTACGAGTGGCCCACAAGTCCCGTCGACGCCGACCGGCGGGAGGCGTGGCTCAGTGAGATCGCCGCGGCGCCGGCCGGGCTGCGCGCCGCGGCGGCAGGCCTCGACGAGGCGCGCCTCGACACGCGCTACCGCGCGGAGGGATGGACCGTCCGCCAGGTGGTGCACCACGTGCCGGACAGCCACATGCAGGCGTACCTGCGATTCAAGCTCGCGCTGACGGAGGAGGAGCCTGTGGTCAAGCCGTACGCGGAGGCCGCGTGGGCTGAGTTACCCGACAGGGTGGGGTCGATCGACGCCTCGCTGGCGCTGCTCGATGCCCTTCACGAACGGTGGGTCTTGTTGATGCGCGGCATGTCCGCCGCGGACTGGTCCCGTGCGTACTTCCACCCCGAGCAAGGCCGCGCGCTGCGGCTCGACGCCGTCGCGGGCATGTACGCGTGGCACGGCAAGCACCACACAGCGCACGTGTCATCATTGAGGGAAAGGGAAGGATGGCGATGAGGATCGGGGAATGGGCGATCGCGTAATCGAGTGGTGGAATCGCGTCAATGGAGGATCACCAAAGCCCGTAGTCGGCCTCGCCGGCGGAGGAGTCCGGTTGGCACGCGGGTCTCGGCATGGACGGACATATGCACCGAAAGCAACGGTGCATTACGCGTCCCCATTCAATCCTGACCGCCTCAGATGACCCCTCCCGCCTCGCTACTTCGGGCGCTCGCGCCGACCCTCCTGTTTCTGGCGCCCTTGTGGTCCGCCTGCGACGGCTTGAGTTCATCGGGCACCGCGACCTTCGCAGGCCTGGTCGTCGACTCGGCGTCCGCGCTGCCAATCGAGGGCGCCACGGTTCGGGCAATAGGGACTTCTGCGACGGCGCAGACCGCTGACGACGGGTCGTACCAGCTCTCGGTCGAGGCAGACGAATCAGGTCAGACGTTCACCATCACAGCGTCGGCCACGGGCTACCGCACGGGCTCGGTCTCGGCGACTGCGACGATCGACGAAACATCGACCGTCCAGGACCTCGTCCTTGTTCGTTCGTCGGCTGCAATTCCGGGCGAACCGAGCGGTCCAGCGGCCAGCATCACGCTCCTGGACAGGACATCCGAGGTCATAGCGGTCAGTGGTGCCGGCGCGATCGAGACCGTCACGCTCACGTTCGTCGTCCTGGACGACCGGGGCCGGCCCGTCAACGGCGCAAACGCGACCGAGTTGACCTTCGCGATCGCGAGCGGCCCCGGAGGAGGAGAGGGCCTGGAGCCTTCGACGGCCATGACCGACGACGAAGGCACCGCGCAGGTAACGCTTACTAGCGGGACCCGCGCGGGTACCGTCCAGATCCTGGCAACGGCCATCGTCGCCGGCACCACTATTCGCTCTCAGCCCGTTACGACGACGATTACGGGGGGGCTGCCGGATGGGCCGCACTTCAGCGTGGCACCCGACCAGCTCAACTTTGCGGGCTACAACCGCTTCGGGGTCACGAACGAAGTGACGGCCTATGTCGGCGATCGTTTCGGCAACCCTGTCCAGCCAGGCACCGCCGTGTACTTCACGACGGACGGTGGAATCATCGAGGGCTCCGGCGTGACCGGGGAACTGGGCACGACCTCGGTCACGCTGCTCTCTGCTGCGCCGCTTCCGTTCAACGCGTTCGATTGCGGTGGAATCGGCACGCAATCGCAGGGATACGCGTTCGTCCGCGCCCGTACGTCTGACGACTCCCAACAGCCAATTGAGGCCTCGACCCCTATTCTCTTCTCAGGCGTCACGCAGATCGAGATCGTGACACCCGGCCTCGAGGTCGGTGCCTTCCAGTACGTGGTTTCGGATCAGTTCGAGCATCCGCTAGCGCCGGGATCGAGCATCAACGTCGTTGCCGAAGGCGAGAACGTGACGGCTATCGGAGACGTCTCCGTCATCCTCGGAGATCACCTCTGCCCGGGCCCGGGCCGGACGCAGTTCACGTTCGCGGTGGTTCGGGCGAGCGACGACGGGCCGACGCCACTCCTGCGTACGATCACCGTCTCCGTCTCCAGTCCCAACGGAACGGCGCGGCTTACGCGGTCGTCGCTCACGCCGCTCACTGGAGGCAATCCGGGCCGCGACGTATTCGAGCGCGTCGACTAGTCCCGCTGCGACTCGCTGCGGGGTTCGGCCGGCTGCGTTGACGCACTGCAGCGTGTCAGCGCAGCCGGCTCACCACGTCGGCGAGGACGGCCGCGGCCGTGTCGATCTCCTCGATCGTCGTCGCTGCGCCCATGGAAAAGCGCAAGGTCGCGCCGGCGGTGTCGCGGGCGGCGCCCATGGCCAGTAGGACGTGGCTCGGCTCCAGGGCTCCGCTGGTGCACGCGCTGCCTGCGCTGGCGCAGACGCCGGCCACGTCGAGCCCGGCCAACAGCATCTCGCCGTCTACCGCGCGGCCGCCGACCGGCGGAAACGAGAGGCTCAGGATATGCGATGCCGCGCCGGCTGGCGTGTTCACGACTACGCCGGTGCCGAACGCGTCCTCGACGCGCCGGCGCAGACGGTCGCGGAGAGCGGCCACGCGCGCGGACTCCGCCTCGCGTCCGGCGTCCGCCCGCGCAAGAGCTTCGCCGAACCCGACGATGGCCGCCACGTTCTCCGTCCCGCCGCGGCGCCGACGCTCCTGCGCGCCGCCGCGGAGCAGCGGGGAGAACGGCGTCCCGGCGCGGATGAACAACCCGCCGGCGCCCTTCGGCCCGCGCACCTTGTGGGCCGACAGCGACAGCAGATCGACCCCCAACGCGTCGACGTCGAGGTCCATGTAGCCGGCGGCCTGCACCGCGTCGCAGTGCATGAGCGCGCCGGCCGCGTGAGCCACGCCGGCGGTGCCGGCGACGTCGGCCACGGCGCCAGTTTCGTTATTGACGACCATGACCGAGACCAGACCGGTGTCGGCGCCTGAGGCGCCGGCGACATCGTCCACGGTGGGGGCGCCGGCCGTGCCGGGAGAGAGCACGGTCACCGGGTGGCCCTCGTCCGCCAGTGCCTCGGCCGTCCGAAGGATGGCCTCGTGCTCGGCCGCGGAGGTGACGAGGCCGGGCCGGCGCGTCTCCGCCAGCGCTTCGCCAGTTAGAACGCCCCGTAGTGCGGCATTGTCGGCCTCGGTTCCGCCGCTGGTGAAGACGATCTCCGCCGGCGCGCAACGCAGTACGGCGGCCACCTTCTCACGCGCCTCCTCCACCGCCACGCGCGCCGCGCGGCCGGCGCCGTGCGGCGACGACGGGTTACCGAAGGTCCCCGTTAAGTATGGCCTCATGACCTCCAGCACGACGGGGTCGAGAGGCGTCGTCGCCGCGTGATCGAGGTAAATCAAGGTGTGAAAGTGCGAAGGTGTGGACGTGTGAACGTGGGGACGTGGTGCCTGCAAGGGTACGCCGCGCCATGACCACAGGGACCAGGAGTTGGGTCCGACACTCGCCCCAGTCACGTCACTGTTCAACTTCCCGCGGAGCAAGGGTGGGGCCGTCCCGCGCGACTCCGCCGCGTCCCGATACCACCAGCCTCCAACCGCCCCCTCGTTCACGCGTTCACACCCCCATACGCCCACACCTCCACACCGCCACACCCCCTTATCTTCCCCGCCCGCAGCGCCGCACGGGGGCCTCCCCTGCGCGGCGCTGGCGTTTCCCTCTCGCAACCCGTCGACGTCGCATCGGCCGATGGACAAGCTCGTCATTCGCGGCGGACGGCCGCTGCAGGGTACGCTCCACGTCGGGGGCTCCAAGAACACCGCCCTCCCGCTCATGGCGGCCGCGGTGCTGGCGGAGGGGCGTACGACTCTGCGCAACGTGCCCGTCCTCCAGGACGTGTTCACGTTCGCGAACGTGCTGCGGGTGACTGGCTGCCACGTCGAGTTCGACCCGGACAGCGACGCCGGCACGCCGGACACGATGACGATCGACGCGAGCCGCGTCGGCCATCCGGAGGCCCCGTACGAGCTCGTCAACAAGATGCGGGCGTCGTTCTACATGCTCGGCGCACTGCTCGGCCGGCGCGGTAGGGCGCGCGTGTCGCTGCCCGGCGGCTGCGCGTGGGGCCCGCGCCCGGTTGATCTCCACCTGCAGGCCATGGAGGCGCTCGGCGCGGAGATACGCGAACAGGAGGGCTATATCATTGCCAGTGCGCCACCGGGTGGCCTCCGCGGCGCGCGCATCCGCTTCGAGCCGTCATCGGTCGGTGCCACTGTCAACGCGCTCCTCGCAGCCGCGACCGCCCGCGGGGAGACGGTCATCGAGAACGCGGCCTCGGAGCCCGACATCATCGTCTTCGGCGAGATGCTCGCGGCCATGGGAGGTAAGATCGAGGGCCTCGGAACCAGCACCATCCACCTGCAGGGGGTCGATGAGCTGAAGGCAACGGATTTCCGCAACTGCCCCGACCGGATCGAGTTGGGCACCTACATGATCGCCGCGGCGATGGTCGCCACGCCAGGCGAAACGGTTAGGATGACCGGCGCCCAGCCGGCGCACCTGGGCGACGCGTTCCTGGAGGCCTTCCGCGCCACCGGCGTGCCGTTCGAGACCGGTCCGGACTGGGTGGACGTCACTGGCGTCGACACGATCCGCCCGGTGTCGGTCGAGGCAACGCCCTATCCCGGATTCCCGACCGATCTCCAGGCGCAGTGGACAGTCCTCATGACCCAGGCCAGCGGACCGAGCGTAGTGACCGACTCCATCTACGCGGACCGCTTCAAGCACATCCCCGAGCTGTGGCGCATGGGCGTCCGCGCCACCGTCGACGGCAAGAGCGTACACGTCGAAGGCGCCGGCGGCGCGGCCATCCAGGGGACGCGCGTGATGAGCACCGACCTGCGGGCCAGCGTCTCACTGGTCCTCGCCGGGATGGTCGCCGAGGGCGAGACCCACGTCCTACGCGTGTATCACCTCGACCGCGGATACGAGCGCCTCGAGGCGAAGCTCTCCGCCGCTAACATCGCGATCCACAGGGAGCAGTACGCTGAGTGAGTCGGGGTGTCGGGGTGTCGGGGTATCGGGGTGATGCGTGATGAGTGCCGTGCGACCGTCGTTCGTGGTTGATGGTTAGTGATGTTGATTCCGGGACGCCGACGTGATATCGCTTTGCCCGACCCGAATCCGTCGTTCGACTGGCCACGACGATACAGCCCTGAGCCCGAGGCAGCCCAGAAGATGGGCCCGTTGAATTGCTGAATAGCTCGGTTCTGCGACATCGGATTCGAATCGCCGAGTCCCTGAATCGCTGAATCGCACCCCAATCCGCCGCTGTCTCTAACCGCTACTCTCCGGCGCCTGCTCGGGCTGGCGCGGCCGTATGCCGGCCGGCTGGCGGTGGCGATCGTGCTGCTCCTCGGGTGGACCGCGGCGGGACTTGTGGTGCCGCTGGGGCTGAAGGCGTTGCTCGACGCCGTCTTCGAGTCTGGAAACGGTGGGCTGCTCAATCGACTCGCGCTCGGCCTGCTGGGCCTGTTCGCGGTGCAGGCCGTGCTCGGCTTCTCGGGCGGCTACCTCCTCGAGTGGACCGGCGAGCGCGTGGTGGCGGACCTGCGTCGGCGCGTCTACGCCCACATCCACCGCCTGGGACTGCGATTCTTCGCGGACACCCGCACCGGTGAGATCGCCTCGCGCCTGTCGAACGACGTCGGGAAGGTCCAGACGGCGGTCACGGACAACCTGGAGCAGGCGCTCACGCTCTCGTTGACGCTCGTCGGCTCCGCGGCGTTGATGCTCGCCCTCAACTGGCGGCTCGCGCTCGCCATCTTCGTGGTCGTCCCGCCCGTGGCGTTCGCGGCGCGTTACTTCGGCGGCGTGGTGCGCCGGCTGTCGCGTGACATCCAGGATCGGCTCGCCGAGACGACGGCCGTCGCCGAGGAGGCCGTGGGCGCCGTGCGTGTGGTGCAGGCGTTCGGCCGCGAGCCCCACGAGGTAGGACGGTACGGCGCGGCCGTGGAGCAGCTCTTCGGCGCGGCGCGCCGGCGCGCGGTCGTCATGGCGACGTTCTGGAACAGCGTGGGCCTCCTGTTCATGTCGGCCCTGGTGGGCATCTTCTGGCTCGGCGGACGCGAGGTACTCGCCGACAGGCTCACCGCCGGCGACCTCGTGGCATTCATCGTCTACGCACTCAACGTGGCCCGGACCGTCGGCGGGGCGTCGCGCATCTACACCTCGTTCAACGCGGCGGCCGGCGCGACCGAGCGCCTCTTCGAGCTGCTGGACACCGAAGCGGAGATCCGCGACGCGCCCGGTGCGCGGGCGTTGCCGGCGCCGGCCGCCGGCCGCGTGACGTTCGAGCACGTGACCTTCGCCTACTCGCCCGGGCGGACCGTGCTGCACGACGTCTCGTTCGACGTCAGCCCGGGCGACACGGTGGCGCTGGTCGGACCCAGTGGCGCGGGCAAGACGACGCTTCTGCACCTGGTGCCGCGCTTCTACGACCCCGAACCGGGCGGGGCGGTGCGCATCGACGGGCACGACATCGCCGGCGCGACCGTCGAGAGCGTCCGCGCGGCGACGGCGCTTGTGGCGCAGGACGTGCAGCTCTTCGGCGCGTCGGTCGCCGACAACATTCGCTACGGTCGGCTGGAGGCCACCGACGATGAGGTCGAGGCCGCCGCACGCGCGGCGAACGCGCACGAGTTCATCGCGGAGCTGCCCGAGGGCTACGCGACGCCTGTCGGCGAGCGCGGCGTGAAGCTGTCCGGCGGGCAGCGCCAGCGTGTCGCGATCGCACGGGCCATCCTGAAGGACGCGCCCGTGCTGCTACTCGACGAGGCCACCAGTGCGCTCGACGCCGAGAGCGAAGCGCTCGTGCAGGATGCCCTGGCGCACCTCACGCAGGGCCGCACAACGTTCGTCATCGCGCACCGCCTGGCCACCGTCCGCGCCGCCGACCGGATCCTGGTCCTCGACGCCGGCCGCATCGTCGACGAGGGCCGCCACGACGAACTCGTCGCCCGCGGGGGTCTCTACGCCCGCCTGGCCGCGTTGCAGTTCGACGAGGAGGCGTTTGCGGGGGAGCGCAACATCGCGTGATCGGGCGGCTACGGCGTGGGCGCAGACGGTCGCCAGTGGCGGGCGAATAACAGAACGTGCGAGGCGATGACCAGGGGCACCAGAAACGTCGGCAGAAGGGAGAGCGGGAGCGAGGTGAACGGGCCGCCGAAGTCGGGGTCGGCGAGGAACAGCCGCGCTGCGTTGCCGAGCACGAGCAGGATGTCCACCAGCCCGAGTGCGTTCCACGCCAGGAGCGCGCGCCGGCGACCTGGGGTTCGCGGCGGCACGCAGAAAGCGAGGACGAGTACGGCGCCGATCCCGACAGCGATGTCTCCCCATCCCGCAGCGCCGGCGAACTCCACGGGCAGCGCCCCGGCGCCCGCCAGTCGGAGGAAGTTGGCGCCGGCGATGATCCTGACCGCGTGAAGGCGAACCAGCGCGGCCGTGGGTACGGCATCGACCTGGCGCCTCGCCGCCGGCGCAACGCGGTACGCCAGGAGGATTGCAAGCGTCAGCACCACGGCAACGGCCGGCAGCGGAATCGGCGAGCGCGCGATCACCCCCGTCGCGCCCGCCGTCAGCGCAGCGACCAGCCATGCGGCCAGCGTCAGCTGCAGCCCCAGGGTCGTACGACGCACCGGGACCTGAGTCATGCCGTTTCACGCCTACGACTGGAGGGCGCAAACGTAGACCCCGGACGAGTGTGACGCACTAGGGGCGCAATCCCGCGTGTGGCGGGAATCCGCCGCCCGGGCACCGCGAGCCTCCCCGCGCCGGTGCGGCGTACACTCCGTCTCCCCTGCCCCTCTGCCACCGACCCCGGACATCGTGCCCAAGTACTCCGCGCCCCCCGCCCAGCAGATCGACACCGGCCGCACGTACCGCGCCATGATCGAAACCGACCGCGGCGAGATCGCGATCGACCTTTTCGCGCAGGACGCGCCCAAGACCGTCAACAACTTCGTCGTCCTTGCGCGGGACGGTTTCTACGACGGCCTCACGTTCCACCGCGTGATTCCGGACTTCATGGTGCAAGGCGGCGACCCGACGGGCACCGGCACCGGCGGCCCGGGCTACCAGTTCGAGGACGAGACCCGCGACAACCCCCAGCGGCACGAGCGCGGCGTCATCTCGATGGCCAACGCCGGCCCGAACACCAACGGCTCCCAGTTCTTCATCACGCACGAGCCACAGCCGCACCTCGACGGCCGGCATACCGTCTTCGGCAAGGTGTCCGCTGGCCAGGAGGTTGTCGACGCCATCCGCCAGGGCGACGCGATGCGGAAGGTGACCATCGTGGAGGAGGGTGGCAACGAGTAGGTCTGGATGTCGAACGGTCGCGGGAGGCCCGCAGGTTGGCATTTGAGGCCTTTGCGGGTCCATCCGCGATCCCCCTTCTCCCTCGGCACGTGGCCGATCACAAAAAGCGGGGGCGACTCATCGAAGGGCCGCCCCCGCTCGCGGGGAGTCGGGGCAGGTTCAGCCCCCCTCGTAGATCTCTCCCTCCCCGTCGTCAGGAAACGCGGACGCGGGGACGGGGACGCCGTCGATGTAGAGGCTATCGATCTGCAGCACCGGACGGAAGATGAATCCGTTCGGGCTACCCGGAGGGCCGAGCGTAACGAACGACCGCTCGACGTCGAAGTCGATAAGCACGTCGACCGAATCGGCGTCGCCGAAATCGATGTCGGGCAGGTTGATCTTGATACCCGTTTGCGCGCCGCTGGGGACGTTGAGCGGGTACGTAGTGCCATCATTCATGACGACCCTTGCTTCCGGCGCGACGATAATGCGTACCTGGTGGTAGTCGCCCGACGGCAGCTGGCCAACGCCGAGGGTCGTATCGACGCCACCGCGTAAATCGAGGAGGTTGTAGAGCACCCCCGGCCCGTCGAAGAGAACGATCGGCGTGCCGTCGTCGGCCTGCCGCAGTTCTACCCGTCGGATGGTTACCGCGGCGGAGTCGGCGTCGTCGAACGGGAACGGGGCGTCGGTCATGCGGACCATGATGGCCGGGCCGTTCCCGCTACCAGCCGAATCGCAGCCCGCGAGGGGCAGTACGGCGGCGCTCGCTACCAGGAACGCGCAGAGGGTGAATCGCTTCATCGGGAGACGGGTGTAGTGTTTGTCAGGTACCCGGCGCACAGTGTATCGACATCGCCGGCGGCAACTAACGCGTGGCCGGTCCACAAGCCCCCCTCGTAACGCTCGCGACGCTCAGAACGGCAGGATTCGGGCATTCCCCGGTGCGCCAGCGCGCCGAGGGCCGGCTCGGCCTACCCCTGCGAGTCGACCACGAACGGCGCGACTGCCTCCGCCGGCCAGTGCGTCGGCCGGCCGCCGGCACGGTCGACGAACGTGACGACGATCCGGCAGCGCGCCAGGGTCGTCCCGGCGTCGTCCTCCATGGCGCACTCGATGTTGGCATCCGCGCCCTCGAAGTCCTTCACCGCCGACGTTATGGCAATCACCTGGTCGCCCGCGGCGGGGCGCAGGAAGTCTATCTCCATCCTCCGGGTGAACACCTTGAACGGCAGCGCCTCCAGGTTGGCCACGCCCCAACCGGCCTGCTCGCGGACCGCGTCCATGCGGTGATCGACGAAATAGGCCGCGTACGCCGCGGTTCGCATGTGGCCGTACGGATCGAGGTCCGAAAAACGAACGCGGTGCGTGGTTCGATAGACCGCCGGTGTCGTTGCCATCTAGTGCTGGATGTGGTGCCCCACTACTGGCGCAGGAGGTCGTCGGCCCGGCCCCCCTCCCGCCCCACGCGCGGTATTAGGTAGCGAAGCTCGGCGAAGCCGGTGCCAATTTGCGTGACAGACTGCAGCTCCATCGGAGGGAAGGCGATCATCCGCGGCAGGAGCGGCCGGCCGGCGCCGAGGGTGACGGAGCCGATCTGCACGATGATCTCGTCCAGCAGGCCGGCGTCGTGGAACTGCCCCACCAGGTCGCCGCCGCCGACGAGCCACACGTTACCCCCGCCGGCCTCGCTGGCCATCGCCGCGTGCACCGGCCGGACGTCGCCGCTGACAAAGCGGATATCGGCCCCTGGCACGGCCGGCAGCTCGCGGTGGGTGAATACCCAGGTGGGTCCCGTGTACGGCCACGGCTCCTTCCCAACCACGTGCGCCAGCATCCACTCGTACGTCGACGCACCCATCGCCAGCGCGCCGACGTGCTTGATGAACTCGGGGTAGCTGGTCTCCTCGACGTCCCCCAGCTGGAAGAGCCACTCGAGCGAGTGGTCCTCGGTAGCGATGAAGCCATCGAGGCTTGCGGCGGTGTAGTACTGGGTTTTCAGGGGACTGGGGATCCGGGATGGGGGATTTCTCACGCCGGCGAGTTACGCCCGACGGGCCCTGAGCCGCGTGGTGAGAAGCCAGGCGACTCCAACTGCCAGCAGCAGTACGGGAACGCCGCCGGGCTCGCTCTCCACACGGATCATGTAGATCAATAGCACAACACCGACAATGATGAGCAGGACCGATAGCAGGGTCTGCATCGGGCGATTCGTGAAGGCGGCGCGGGTCGCGGAGGGGGTCATTGTTCTGCGGGGATCGGAGGTTGGCCTGCGGTCACAATGTACTTTGCCATACAAAGCTGGCGCAAGACCTCGCCGCCGCCAACGTGCCCCACCCTCGCCTGGGCCGGACCGCGGGACACGAACAAGTCGTGGGATTAGGACTGAGGGGATTCGAAAAAAGTAATGCTCCTCCCCGGTCAACCCGGCTAGCCGAGCGCTAGCCGTCAGGCCATTCCGGGTGCCGGCGGAGACAACTTGCGGCGTGATCAGAACGACGCCGAAAGCTGCATCCGAAACGTGTGCACCGCGCGGGCGGACGCCGGCGCGCGGCCGTCGTAAAACGCCGACGCGCGGAGGTAGCGCGTGAGGGTGTAATCGAGCGTCGCGCCCCACAGGTAGGACGTGCCAGCCCCGCGGCCTTCAGTGAGCTCGTACGATAGTAGGCCCGCGCCGGCCGCGCCACGGACGTCCACGCTGGCCCACTCCGCGCGGGCGGTCGCCGCGAGGCGGCCCACGCGCGCGAGCCGCAACTCCACGGGCAGGCGCCACATGCGCGCGCCGGTGGCCTGCCCCGCCAGCGCGCCGGCGTTGGTGCGGTCGGCGAAGGCCACGCCGGCGGTGAGGCTGACGCCGCGAGGGCCTACCCACGTGACCTCGGGGTCGAGACGCCAGGCGGTGAGATCGAACGTGCGTGTAAGGAAGGCGTCGCTCGCGGCGCGGTCGCGGCTCCATCCTCCGCGCAGGCGCATGGTGAGCCCCGGCAGCGCTACGAGACGCCCCTCCGCGTCTACCTGGCGGAGGCGCCGGCGCTCCAGTCCCGCGGCCAGCCTGCTGGTGGTAGACAGCGCGGCGAACGCGAGCCGGCCGCCGTAGCGGGGGTTCGCCGGCAGCAGCGACACCTCCTGCTGCAGGCGGAAGCGTCCCGCGAGGGTGCCCGCCAGCGAGTCCGCGCCGGCGCGCTGGAGCACGCCCGGGTCGAGGAGCAGCACGCGGAGGAGATCGTCCTCGCGCGTCCTCTCCCGGACATCCACGGTCGTCGTCAGCGCCACGGCCCGCGCTAGCGCCGAGGCCGCGCCGGCGCGGTCGCCGACAAGCCGCGCCGGATCGACGCGCACGCGGAGGTGTGCCTGCACGCCAATCGCCGGGAAGAGGTCGTCCCCGGGGACGTACGTCCGGGCATAGGTGCCCTCGAGGGGCGTCGTCTCCGGGAAGAACTCGTCCACCTGCGCCACGCCGTCGGGTTCGCCGGCGCGGGGCTCGCCCTCGCCGTCGCGCCAGACGTGGGTCCCGAGCTCGGGGCCGACCAGCACGTAGGCCTCCTGCAGGACCGGGGCGCGCTCGGTGAGGGCCTCGTACGTCGCAGTGGCCTCGATGGCGCGGCGAAGCGGTGCCGCACGGGCCGTCCAGCGCAGCGCGAGGCTCTCGGCGTCCTCGCGGCCTATCTCGCGGAAGGCCTCGCGGAAGCGCCGGCTCCGCCACCCCACCCTGCCCTCCGCGCCGTAGGGCCCTCCCGGCCGCCAGCGTAGCTCCGCGTCGGCACCGATTGCGTCGGCTGCGCCGGCGAGCGCGCCGGCCAGCGGCTCGCGCTCGGTGCGGTGCTCCACGCCGGCCGACAGGTCGAGCCGCGGAGCGCTCCACGCCAGGCCGGGACGCACGGACACGAACGCGTACGACGCCGGCAGCGCGCTGGCGAACGCGCTGCCCACGGAGTCGGTCTCGAGCCCGTACAACCTGCCGTCGAGCGCCCGCTGGGCGCGGTGCTCGTGGCGCAGACCCACCGACGGGGTCAGCCGTCCGCCCAGGAACGGACTGCGCACCAGTCCCTCGCCGCGCACGAAGCGCCCGTTCACGCCGGCCACTCCAGAGAGCGTGTCGATGGTGAGCCTGTCGCGGCTGTCGGCGACGTCCAGACGATACGCAGCACGCGGGAGGTATCCCCCGAACGCCAGCGGCTCGTCCACCGCCAGCACGAGCGCACCGCGAGCCGCGTAGAAGTCGCCCGCGTCCGGGTCGTCGAGCGTGATCGCGCCCCCTTCGACGGCCAGCGACGTTTGCTCCGTGGGTGCCCAACGGGCCGACGCTTCGAGCAAGCCTTCCGTGAGCGTGTCGGCGGCGAACGCCGGCGCGCCGCCGCGGTCGACGTTCCAGGTCCGCCCGAAGTCGACGGGCCGCGTGCGATCGAGCGGGGCGAACGTCGCCTGGCGCCAGCCGGCGCGGGCGGCGCCCGCGAGGCTGCCGGCGCGGCCCAGTAGTAGCGGGCGTAGCTCCACGCCGGCCTCGGCGGCCTGGCCGGCGTCGTCGCCCGCATCGAGGGCGGACAACGTGTTCAGGTCGTTGCCGGAGGAGGCCCATTCCGCCCAGGCGGCCAGCCCGTTGAGCGGCTCCGCGTCCGCGCGGAGGTCGAAGAGGCGCCGGCGCTCCGGCCGCGGCAACCGGCGGAAGGGGATGTAGTCGCCGCCCGAGGGTCCGACCCATCGGAAGAGGACCCCGTTCTGCGTTGACCCGCCCCGTCGGTAGCTCCCGGTTCCCGCCGCGACGCGCGTGAACCGCACGCGATAGACGCTGTCGGTCGCCGCTACCGCAGGGACGAAGATGCTGTAGACGACGCCGGCGAAGAGCGTGTCGCGCCTCGCGTAGAGAACGAGCGGGCTCGCCGGGTCGAACGGGACCCTCTCCTCGCCGGGCACCAACACGTCCCCGTCGCCGGAGGCGGCGATGGCGTCGAGGTCATCCCCGGACAGCGCGAGCGATATCCCCGCCGCGTCGCCCTCGCGGAGGTAGGCCGCGCGCAGTGTCAGGCGCGGCTGTGCCGTCGAATCGGCGCGTGCGAACAGGCTGGCTTCGGCTGCGACAGCGGCCAGGGTGCGGGTGAATCCGCTGGAGGTGTACTCGAAGTCCGCCGTGATTCGCCGCTCCGCCGTGATCAGCCGGCGCGAGGTAAAGGTGACCTCGCCGGTGGCGTAGTCGATGATGTAGTCGGCGGTCTCCCCTCGCTCCATCCGCTCGCCGTCCAGGTAGATGCGCTCGGAGGCCGGGACGACGATGACGAAGGCCTCGCCCGCGTTGCCCGTAAGTCGGTAGGGGCCCTGCACACCCTCGGCGGCGGGAACGGACTGGCTCCGGAAGACCCCGCGCGCTGCCGCGCCGGCCGCCATCACGCGGCCTCCCGCAAGCAGTCCCATCGCCGGCAGACGGGTCGACACCGCGGCGCCCTGGACCCGCCGCGACAGGTTCGCGAACCGGGTCGCGCCCAGCGCGAGGTCCACGTCGCCGAGCCGGGCCTCCGCGTCGCGACCTGAGATGCGGACGTACACGCGGTCGAACTCGGAGAGCTGCTGCGTCGTGCCCTCCGGCAGGATCGGCGTCGACGCGTCGGTGAGCACGGCCTCGACGTTCACGCCCTCGGCGACCTGGCCCGAGAGCTCCATCCGGAGGCCGCTCTCGACGGCCAGGTCGCGGTTGTTGCCGGCGATGAGCCCGCGCGAGATCGATCCGCTCCGCCGAAGGCGGACGTCCGCGAACACGGGCTCGGCGGTCGGCGCCGGCGCCGCGACGACGGGTGCGCCGGCTGGCCCGGGGGGCGCGCGCAGTGTGTCCACCTCGAGCCGGTACTCGAGCGGCAGGCCCAGGTCGAGCGTGCGGTAGGCGACGACCACGGTCGCCGACGGTTCCGGCGCGACCGTGAGTGAGAGCGTGCGCGAGGTCGGGTCGTACGAGAACTCGCTGTCGGCGAGCCGGCGCGCGGGACGCACGCCCGTCGAGTCGCGCACGTGGAGCGCCACGGCTAGCGATCGCGGCAGCGCCGGCGCGGACAGGCGGAGCGGCGCGGCTGCCGCGAACGTGTCCCGCCGCGCGCCCAGCCCCGCCGGATCGACCTGCGCCAGCGCGGCCGGCGCGGCGAGCGCCAGCAGGGCGACGGCTATGGCTCGGGTCAGGGCAGTCAGCGGGTCAGTAAACGTCGGATTGGCCGGGGCCGGCGCGCGCCGCCACAACGCACAACTAACCACGTTCGGTGCCTTCAGCGCTCGGCGCGCAACAGGCGCGAAGGCGTCAATAGCCAGCGGCCGGCGCGCGTCTCGAGGACATCGACCAGCTCCTCGCGCCCGAGGTCATACGCATGGTCGTCGATCGGCCCGCCGTCTGCGTCGTAGGCCGCCACCCTCCGCGGGCCGGCGACGAGCAGCGCCAGTGCGCCGCCACGGGTGGTCCACGCCACTGCGCGCGCGCCGCCGGGACCGGCGACGGCGTGGTCGAAGCTGCCGAAGGGGTCGAAGACGACGGCGCGGCCGGCGCGGGCGTCGGCCACGGCGAGGGAGCCGTCGGGGGCCGCCGCGAGGGCGACAGGCTGCGCCAGCGCGCCGGCGCCGGCGTCGGGTCCGCCAACGATGCGCAGGCGCCGGCGCGAGGCGTCGTCCCAGCGCAACACTACCCCCCGCGAGGCCTCGGCCACGAACAGGGTGCCGCCCGGTCCGGCGGCGACCGCGGCGGGGCGGCCGCGCGGGCCTCCCGGGGCCGGTGCGGTCCCTCCGGCCGGCGCGTCGCCGGGCACGGGAGTGTCTTCCAGCAGGCGTCCGTCGTGGGATATGCGTAGCACGCGCCCGCCGGCGGCGTCGGCGATGAACCACTCGAGGCCGTTGGTCGCGTCGAGGTCCACAGCGTCGGCGATGCGGTCCACGCCGGCGCCGTGAAGGCCGCCCGGGAGGCGCGCGCCGAGCGTGTCGAGCACCACGAGCTCGCCGGCGTCGACGACGTAGAGGCGGCCAGCGCCGTCGGACGAGAGCGCCCGCGCGTCAGAGAATCGGGCGATCTCGCGGACGCCGGCGCTGGGCGGCGATGGCGCGGCCGGGGGGCCGGCGCAGCCCGTGAGCAGCGCCGCGACAGCGAGGGCGCGGTGGGTCATCCGGCGAAGTCCGCGTACGTGGCGTCACGCTCGCCGATCACCTCCGGCGTGCCCGGCCACTGGATGCCGAACGCCGGGTCGTCCCACCGCACGCCGCGCGCGGCCGCCGGCGCCCACGCGGCGCTGATGGCGTACGACACTTCGGTGTCGGCCTCGATCGTCATGTACCCGTGCGCGCACCCCTCCGGGATGTACAGCTGGGCGCCATTCTCAGGGTTGAGCTCGACGCCCATCCAGCTGCGGAAGGTGGGAGAGTCGCGCCGCAGGTCCACCACCACGTCGTAGAGGCTGCCGCGTACGCACCGAACGAGCTTCGCCTCCGCGTGGGGCGCCTCCTGGTAGTGCATCCCGCGCAGCGTGCCGGCGGTGGGGTTGAACGACGTGCTGCACTGCGCGAGCGCTGGCGCGAGACCATGCTCCGCCATCACCGCCGCGTCCCACGTCCGCGCGAAGTAGCCGCGCTGGTCGGTGTGCCGCTCGGGACGAACGAGGAGGACTCCCGGGAGCGGGGTGGGGTCGAAGATCACAGGGGGATGCGGGGATTGGGGATCAGGGATTGAGGGTGCTGACGTGATGCACGATGGTGGAGCGGGGTAGGTGTTGGATGATGCGTGATAGGTAACGGTGCTTCGAGAACGTGGTCGTCTCTCGTTCGCCGTCCGACGCATCCACCTCACGGGCCTCAGGAATGTCGCCCATCTGCTGCCTGCCGCGTGCAGCCCAACGCTGCGCGGACACCCGCCTACTGGCTGCGAATGGTGACCGACGCAGTCACCGCACCGCCACGTCCCAATCCCCAATCCCTCGTCCCGATCCCCTCAAAACACCTCCACGTCCGGGATCGGCACTACGAAGCGTCCTCCCCACTCGCGCACGCCGGCCATCTGGGCCGCGATCTCGCTGCGGAGATTCCAGGGGAGAATCAGGACGAAGTCGGGCTTCGTCGAGTAGATGGTCGCCGTGGGATACACGGGGATGCGGCTGCCGGGCAGCAGCGTGTGCTGTTTGTACGGGTTGCGGTCCACCACGTAGCGCAGCAGGTCCGGACCGATGCCGCAGGCGTTAAGCAGGGTGTTGCCCTTCCCTGCCGCGCCGTAGCCGACGACCTGCTTGCCCTGCCGTGCGGCGGCTACCAGGAAGTCCAGCAGCGCCAGCTTAGTGTGCCGGACGCGCGTCGCGAACGCCTCGTACGGCGCCGGCGTGTCGACACCCCAGGCCTGCTCACGCGCCGCGAGCTCGGCGACCGCCGGCGCGACCGGCCGGCCTTCGCCGGCGTGGCCGGCGTGGAGGCGCAGGCTCCCGCCGTGCGTGCACAACTCCTCGACGTCGAACACCTCCAGCCCGTGCGCAGCGAGGACGCGGCCAGCGGAGGTCAGCGAGAAGTAGGAGTAGTGCTCGTGGTAGATGGTGTCGAACTGGACTCCCTCGACCAGGCGCACGAGGTGCGGGAACTCGAGGGTGACGGTGCCCCCCGGCGCCAGCAGGATCTTGAGCCCGGCCGAGAAGCTGTTCAGGTGCGGCGTGTGCGCGAAGACGTTATTGCCGACAATGAGGTCTGCCCGGATGCCCTCGGCCGCCATCCGCCGCGCCTCGTCCTCGCCGAAGAAGGCAACTCGCGTTGGCACCCCGCGCTCGAGCGCAGCCTGGGCAACGTTCATTGCCGGTTCGACGCCGAGGCAGGGAACGCCGCGGGCCACGAAGTGCTGCAGCAGGTAGCCGTCGTTGGATGCCAGCTCGACGACCATCGAGCCCGGCCCCAGATGCAGGCTGTCGACTACGCCGTCGACGTAGCGCCTCGCGTGGGCCACCCACGAGTCGGAGTACGACGAGAAGTAGGCGTACTCGGAGAAGATGTCCTCCGGGCGAACGACGTCGGGAATCTGCACGAGGCTACACGCATCGCAGACGCGGGCGTGAAGCGGGTAGGCGGTCTCCTGCATCTCCGCCTCATCGAGACGCACTACGGACTGGCAAGGCGGGTGCATGCCGAGGTCGGCGAACGACCGGGTGAGCGGCGCGCCGCAAAAGCGGCACGCCGGCGTGCCGGCGGCGGTGAGCGCGAGGAGCGGCGCTTCGAGTTCCACGGAACGCATCTCAGGCGGCAACGGCCGCTGCAGGCCGCAGGCCGGCGTCGACGCGCCCCTGGTCGATCAGCTCTCGAAGGTGCGCAATGCGACTGAAGGCGGGGCCCTCGAACACGTCCGGGGAGAGCCCGCGCGGGACGAGCGCATCGCGCAGTTGCGCGATGCCATCCGGCACCGTCCACGCCGGCGCCCACTCCGGAAGGCGCTCCGCGATCCGCGAGAAGGACACGCGGTAGGAGCGCGCGTCCGCGCCGGCGCCGCCGGGCGTCTCTATCCGGCACCCCGGAACGGCGGCCGCGACCTGGTCCGCCACCTCACGCACGCGGTAGTTCTCAGCCGCGCGGCCGACGTTGAGCGCCACGTTGTGCACAGCCGTACGCGGCGCCTCCAGGGCGGCGATGATCGCGGAACACACGTCCTCGACGTGTACCAGGGGCCGCCAGGCGCGCCCGTCGGATAGCAGTCGCACGCGTCCCGTCGACACGGCCCAGGCCGTGAGGTGGTTGACGACGAGGTCGAAGCGCAGGCGCGGGCTGAGACCGTAGACGGTGGCGTTGCGTAGAAAGACCGGGCTAAAGTGTTCGCCGGCCAGCCTGGACAGGTCACGCTCCGCCAGCGCCTTCGCCTCTCCGTACGGCGTCAGCGGCCGCATGGGGGCGTCCTCGGTGACCGCGTTGTCGCCGCCGTCGCCGTACAGGCTGCACGACGAGGCGAACGCGAAGCGTGACGCGCCGGCGGCGCGGGCGAGCTCGGCCAGCCTCACCGTGGCCAGGTGGTTGACGTCCATCGTCACGCCCGGCGCCAGGTTGCCCAGCGGATCGTTAGACAGGTTCGCCAGGTGCACCACGGCCTCGAAGCCGGCGAGGTCCATCGAGGTGACATCGCGCACGTCGCGCTCGGTCTCTTCGACGTGCACCAGGCCGGACGCGTCGAACGTGCAGGACGAGAAAAGGCCGGCGTCGAGCCCCGCCACGTCGTGCCCCGCGTTGAGGAGCGCCGGCACGAGCACGCTGCCGATGTAGCCCTGGTGGCCGGTGACGAGAATGCGCACGGGATCAGTGAGCGGCGCTGGCGGCCGGCACGGAGGGGGGGCGAGCGGCACGCCGGAGAGCATAGGCGGCGGTCGCGGCGAGGGCACGCACCCGCGTGGTAAGGCCCGCGGGCGCGCCGGCGGCCGCTCTGACGTAGGCGGCGAACGTGCGCGAGCGCCGGCGCCTCGGGGTCGAACCGGGGGCTTCGCGCGCGAGCCGCGACGCCTCGTCGAGATGCAACGTGCTGCCCTCGTGGATCCGGAAGCGGAAGAGCGGCGCGTCGACGAAAACGAAGGGGCCGGCCAGCGCCGCGCGGGCTACGAGCAGTCGGTCGGAGCCGTGGACGACCAGCGGCCCGATGCGCCTCAGCACCGAAGTCCGGAACAGCCCGTGTGATGGAGCATCGACGGACTCGCTGCGCAGTACCGCCGCGTAGCGCCCGGCCGGATCGTCGGGTAGCGGGCGCTCGAGATCGGGGTCGCCGGCGTAGGCCAGTCCGTCGGGCGCTACGAACGCGCGCCGCCGGGCGTCGTATTGAAGCGGCTCGTCGCCGGCGCCGATGCGCTCGCAACGGCCGTAGGCGAGGACCGCCCGGGGCTGAGACTCGAGTGCGGCGACGAGGCGCTCGAGGAAGTCCGGCGAATGCCGGTCGTCGTAGGCTGCGAGTGCGAAGTAGCGGCCGCTCGCCAGCGAGACCGTCGTGTTGGCGTTGGCCAGAGCGCCGAGGTCGACCTCGCTGCGGTTGTAGCGGACTCGCCGGTCGGCATACTCTCGGACGATGTCCTGCGTACCGTCGGTCGACGCGTTGTCGGAGACGATCAACTCCCAGTCCTCGAACGTCTGCCCGAGGAAATCCGCCATCGCCGCACGGAGGAAGCGCTCCCCGTTCCGAACGGGAAGGCCTATGCTGACGGTGGGGAGTCGAAAGGACACGCTTGCCGCGTGGATTGCGGCCGATTCCTCAAGCGCCGAGCCTCGCCGTGCCGCCGCCCCTTCAGGTGTGGCCCCGTGTCACGGCAGCGTGTCACCACGCTCGTTGCGGAAGAGCGCGCCGGCCCCTAACCCTCGGCATATCAACGGTAGCGCTCGAGTGTGAAGCGCTCGCCCAGGTACCGCCGGCGAACCTCCTCGTCGTTGGCCAGCTCCTCGGCCGTGCCGGCAGTGAAGATGCGGCCGTCGTAGAGGAGGTAAGCATGATCGGTGATGGCCAGCGTCTCGTGGACGTTGTGATCCGTCACCAGCACGCCGATGCCGCGCTCCTTCAGTCGGGCTACCACGTGCTGGATCTCCTCGACGGCGATCGGGTCGACGCCGGCGAAAGGCTCGTCGAGTAGGATGAAGCGCGGCTCCGTAGCAAGCGCGCGGGCGATCTCGGTGCGCCGGCGCTCGCCGCCGGAGAGTGTGTAGCCCTTCTGCCGGCGCACGCGGGCCAGGCCGAACTCCTCGACCAGGTGCTCGACCCGCTCCTCGCGGGAGTTGCGGTCCAGCGCCGTGAACTCGAGCACCGCGCGCAGGTTGTCCTCGACGGTCAGCTGCTGGAAAATGCTCGCCTCCTGTGGCAGGTACCCGATGCCCAGCCGCGCGCGCTTGTACATCGGCGTGCGGGTGAGCCGCTGCTCCTCGCCGCCATCGTGCGCCAGGAAAACGTCCCCGCGGTCCGGCCGCACCATGCCGACGATCATGTAAAACGTGGTCGTCTTGCCCGCGCCGTTCGGGCCCAGCAGCCCCACGCATCGCCCCTGCTCCACCTGCAGCGAAACGCCGTCGACGACGTTCCGCCGGCGGTACCGTTTGAGCAGGCCGTCGGCGCGGAGGATGGAGGGCATGGGGAATGCTAGATGCTAGATGGTGGATGACAGATGTGTATGGTTCGGTTTCGTGGCTCGTGGCTCGTGGCTCGTGGCTCGTGAAAGCTCAATCGGCTTTTCGGCCCCCCGATCCCGGTTCCCCAATCCCTCTCCGTGGCAGGTGCATTTCCATAACCGGGCAACGTGCTACGTGCTCCGTGCAAAACGAATCACCAGTCACTCATCACCAATCACCCTCATCCTGAACCAATCCCGCTGCCAGGACTGCGCCGGCAGCAATGCTTCGCGCGTGGGTCGGCGCTCGGGAGCATATGCGTAGCCGGGCAGCTGGAGGTCGGCGGGTACGATACGCGCCGAGTAGCTCGTGCCCTCGATGCCGCGAGCTCCGCGCACCTCGCGGAGTTCGCCGGCGCGGAAGGTGAAGGCGAGGCTATCCGCGCTCACGACCTCCGCGCCGGCCAGCGAGCCGTCGCCGGCGGCGCGGAAGTACGCGGCCTCGGCGTTCGGCCACACCGACAGCCGACGCAGCCGACGCTCGCCGCCCTCGTCGGCGAACACGGCGAGCATGCGCCGGCCACGCAGCTGCCGCACGCGGCCCAGGGTGGTGTCCATCTGCGCGGCGAAGGGCGATCCGAATGCGTGGAGCGTGTCCGGTTCACTCCCCCTACCGGTGGCGATCAGCGTGTCGGCGTCTATCTGGGCCTCGTCGGCCCATGCGACCGGGCGGCCCCCTGCGAGCAGGAGGCGGCTCTGCGCCGGCGCGGCCGCCGTCGAGTCGATGCGTAGCATCGCGGCCGAGTCGGCGATGGCGGCGAAACGTTCCGAGGCCATGCGCGCGCCACCGGCGGCGAGGACGCGTGTCGCTTGCCGGCCCAGGGTGTCGAGGCGCATCACGCTCAACCGCGGCGCGCGCGCGAAAGTGGTGTCGCGCGCGCCGGCCGAGTCCGTCCGGACGAGCACAGCGAGCGGATCGTCGCTCTCGCTGCCGCGCACCGCACTGGAGTCGGCGACTCCGTCATGAGTTGCGCTCCCGCCGAAGACGGCGGACCAGCTTTCGTCGTCCTCACGCTGCATGACCACCTGGCCCCACGCCAGCGTCCGCTCCTCCCGCCGGAAGTGGACGAGCGAATCGGCTTCGACGCGCAGCGCCGGCCGCCCGGGCGCGGCGGGTCGGTCGAGTTGCACATCGCCTCCGAACTCTGCGCGCCGGCTGCGTGTGGCATAGCGCCCTCGCGCGGCAGTAAGGACGGTGGTCGAGTCATCCAGTCGGACGCTTCCCAGGAACGACGCTAGCCGCGCGCGCGCATCGTAAGTGCCGGCGTGTGCGGTGAGGGTAGCACTGGAGTCGACCAGCCGCACCGCTCCCTCGAAGGACGCCAGCCTGGCCCGCGTGTCGTACGTCCCCCGCGCCGCTGTAAGTACGCTGCCCTCGTGCGTCAGTACGCCGCCGGCGTCGAAGGCGGCCAGCTCCTCGCGCACAGCGTAATGCGCAGACGGCGCAGTGAGAACGCTCACTCCGTCGGCGATGCGGACGCTACCACTCGCGGCGGCGATGCGCGAACCCGAGGTGTACGTCACGTGGTCTGCGGTTAGCGTGACACCGCCAGTTCGCACGCGCACGGGCCCCTCCAGCACCACCTCGCCCCGCTCGACGTACTGCGTGGCCCGCGGCGCGTCTATGTAGGTGGTGTCCTCGCGCAGTCTCACGGAGCCGACGAGCCGGCGCACCGTCCCTCCGGCGCCCTCCTCTACCGCCACCGAGTCGGCGTTGAGGATCTCGACCGTGCGCACCTGCGCCGCCGCCGGTGTGCCGACGAGCAGGACGGCGCCGACGCAGACGGTTGCGGCTGCGCGCCTCATTCGGACACCTCCAGCGTCCCGCGGGCGCGTGCGAAGGAGTACCGTGAGAGATCGCCTGACGCAACGAGCCCGACGCCGGAGATGCTCTCCGTTGGCGACGCGTAGCGGAAGGCGCCGGGCGCGCGGAGCCTACCGTCGGCGTCCGACCACGAGACAGACTCGGCGGCGAGGCTGCGGCCACCCGGCGCCCGCACACGCACCCCACCACGAGCCGTGAAGAGGCCCGCTCGCTGGTCGAAGCGGAGCCCGCGCGCCCGTATTCGCGCACGGGGCGCGCCGGCCTCGTCGTAGAGGGTGACGTCGACCACGGACGTGTCCGATCCCTCCGGATCTCGCGATAGGTGCACTACCTGGCTGTCGGCCCGGTCGAAGCTGGCCATGTATGGGGCGGCCATGACTGCGCGCAGCAGGCCGGCGTCGCTGAGGCGCAGCACGGCACCCCAGGTCTCCTGATCCGGCATCGTCTCGGGCGGCAGCGCCGACGCCGGCGCGCCGGACGGGCGCGTGCAGGCGGCGAGCGCGAGCAGCAGCGCCGCGATTGAGAGCAGCCGCGCGGGACTCACGGCGTTGCCGGCGCCATCAGCGCCGTGAGCTCCACCAGCCGCGCCGGCGGAAGGAAGATGACGTCGCCGGCCGCGTCCGGCGCGGCGGCCAGCGCGATCAGCCGGTCGCCCCGCACGGTGAACGCCCTGTACCCGAGTCCGGCGAAGAGGTCAACCAGCCGCTCCCGGTTCGCGCCGGCGGTCTCCACCTGCAGGATCGGTCGGTGCCGCCCGATGACGCCTATCATCTCGGGCAGCACCTCCACCTCGTAGCCCTCGACGTCGCATTTGACGTAGTCGACGCGCGCGAGGTCGGCGAACAGGACGGATCCGCGGCGCATCTCGGCTTCGAATTCGCCGTCGTCGGCGACCCGCGTGAGGCCGTGGCGGTAGGGCGCAGCGTCGGCGGGGACGCCGAGGCGCACCATCTCGCCGTCGCTCGCGCCGAGCGCGAAGGGGAGCGCAGTCACCTGCGGTAGCCGGCGCGTCCGGTCCTCGAGCACGCGGCGGTACAGCGCGACGGGTTCGACGGCGATGACTCGGCCTTCTCGGCCGACGAGCCCCGCCAGGGGGAGCGTGTAGTAGCCGAGGTTCGCGCCGATGTCGATCACGACGTCGCCGGCGCGGACCAGCCGCGAGAGGAAGTAATGTCCGTCGAAGGCGGGGCGTCCACGCAGGAGCCCCAGGCGCAGGGCGTGGAGGAAGCCGCCGCTTACCAGGCGCAAATAGCGTCGTGGCCCGAGCAGGCGGTGGGCGGTTCGCCGCGCGGCCGCCGCCGAGCCGGCCGGGCTCCGTGGGGCTGCGGTAGGCGACATGGCGGGAAGCTACCGGCCGGCGCCGCGGCGCGGTTCCGAAACAGCGCCATTACGAAACGGGGCGGCAGGTGGGCACACGATGCATCCGCGCCGGCGCAGAAAGGGCCGCGGGAGGGCCCGTGTATTGATCGCAGCTTATGTATCGCGAGAGTGACGGCGTGTGAATGGGTCGCGGCTGGTAGTGGTACGATATTCGACATGGCGTGACGAGGCCCACAGGGCCGCACGTCCCGTCCCCCACCCGGCTCCGCCGGCCGCAGCAATGAGCTTCGTCATCCACAAGGCCTCGCCGCAGACCGCGGTCGTCCGCATCGGCAAGGCTCTCGACTTCCGCAACGCGCCCGACTTCAAGGCGTCCTGCCAGGAGCACGCGCGCGGCGGCACCCGGTACTTCGTGCTCGACTTCTCGGGCACGGGCATCCTGGACTCGACCGGACTCGGCGTCATCTTCTCGCTCTACCGCCAGCTCACGCCCGTGGGCGGGCAGGTGGTCTTCGCGAGCGTCAGCCGTCCGGTTCAGGTAGTGGTTCAGCTCACCCGGACATACAAGGTGTTCCGCCAGTACCCGACCGTCGACGCGGCGATCGCCGGCCTGGACCAGCGGGCGCCGTCGCCGGCCGGTTCGGCGGGCGCCGCCTGAGTCGTACGCTACGCCGGTCCCCCCACCGGCCCCCGGGCCCCCCCCCGTGCCCGCCACCGCCCGCCGCCGCCGGCCCCGCCACGGGGCGGGCGCTGAAGCGCAGGAGGCGCTTACTCTTCGTATCCACGGACTCGACGGCGCCGTGGAGCAGCTCCACCAGCGCTTCGACGCGTGGGAAGCGGAGGGCGCGTTCGCCGACAGCCTCGACCACTTCGGCCGGCAGGTCCTGCGCCTGGCGGTCCACGAATGGCTCGCGAACCTGGTCCAGCACGCGTCCTTCGGTCGGCGCAAGCCCGCCGTCGCGCTTGCAGTATCGCTGCGCGACGACGGCGTACAGTGCGAGGTCGAGGACAACTCCGCCGGGTTCGACTTCGACCGTCAGCTTGCCACGCAGGAGCAGATCGTCGGCGGGGGCCGCGCCAGCGAGCGCGGCCGCGGGCTGCTGATGCTCATCGCCATCACCGACGACCTTGCCTACACCTCCGGCGGCGGCCGCCAGCGGCTCGCGTTCCGCGTGCGCCCCGGCGCGCCGGCGGGCACCCGCGCCCTCTTTTCCGTTCCGAAGGAGCACTGAGGCCTAATGCCCGGCACCCGCACCACGGTCGCCACTTCACAGGCCGCTCCCGACGAGCACGGTCGGTCCGTGCTCATCGTCGAGGACAACCCCACACTCAGGCGCCTGCTGGAGTACCGCCTCGGGAAGCACTTCGAGGTGCGAGTCGCCGTGGATGGCGAAGAGGCTCTGCAGATGGTCGAACAGTCGCTGCCCGACTTGATCGTGTCGGACGTGATGATGCCGCGCATGGACGGCTTCGCTTTGCTGGCCTCCCTGCGCCGGGATGAGCGCTGGGCGGCCGTGCCCTTCATCTTTCTCACCGCGCGGTCCGACGACTTCTCCCGCGCGAAGGGGCTTTCGACTGGCGTCGACGACTACATCACCAAGCCCTTCGACGTCGACCACCTCGTGCAGCGCGCGGAGCAGATCCTCCGGCGCAGCCGGATGTACCAGACCAAGCTCAACGCGCGCATCGGCCGCGACTTCTCCGACAGGCTGCTTCCGAAGTCGATGCCGTCCGCGCCAGACTATCGGGCGCTCTTCTACACCCTCCCGCGGGAGGATGGCGGTGGCGACCTGTTCGACTGGACGGAGCTCGGCGACGGCTCCGTGCTGTTCACCGTCGGCGACATCATGGGCAAGGGGCTTCAGGCCAAGTTCTACGCCTTCAGCTTCCTGTCGTACATCCGTAGCACGATTCACGCCGCCCTTGGACCCATCGTCAGCCCGGCCGCGCTGATGCGCCGGGTAAACGAGATGCTCATCCGCGACCAGGTGCTCGAAGAGACCTTCGCGTCGCTGCTGCTCATGAGATGGGAGCCCGCCACGCATCGGGTGACGTACTGCAACGCCGGCCACTGCCGCCCCATAGTGGTCTCGCCGACCGGCGCCGGCATTGTCGAGCCCGGCGACCTCATCCTGGGTCTCGACGCCAACACGAGCTACTCCGACCGCGCCTTCGTCGTCCCGGAGGGCGGCGCGCTGCTGTGCTACACCGACGGGCTGAACGAGCAGGTAACGCGTTCCGGCGAGCAGTTTGGCGAAGAAGGCGTTGCGCGCGCGGCCGCCGCGACCCTCGGCGCGCAGCAGCCGATCCAGGCGCTGCTCGGCCGCATGCTAGCCGGTAGCATGCAGGACCGCTTCGGGGACGACGTACTCGTCTTCTGGCTCCAGCGTCGCGGCCTGGCCTAGCGGGTCAGTCGGCCCGAAGTTCGACTTCGTTGCCGAACTCCAGGACTTCGCCGTCGGCCACGCGGATACGGAAACCGGCGGGCGTCGCGCCGGCGGCGATTAGCGCCGGCTCGAGCATATGCGCCACCGCGCGCGCCGCGTTGATGCGCGGTTCGCTGGCCTCCGCCAGGTGACGTTCGGCTTGCTCACGCATCCGCCCGCGAGCGGAGGCTAGCGCGTTCAGCGTAACGCGCGCGCCGCGTTCGGGATCAACACGCGCCCAGCCGGAAGCGTCCGTCCGAACCTCCGCTCGCTCGAGGATGGGCTCCACGGAGAACGTGGAGAGTCGCGGCAGGTCCACCTCCACGACGCCGTCCGGCGCCAACCGGATGTCGTCGGCACTCAGGGCCCGGACATCGAAACCATAGGCGACCCGACCCGGCACCCGCACCGCCACGCGGGTTGCGCCGATGTCCAGGTCGAACGGAACGAACGGCACCGACAGCGATTGCCGGTTCTCACGCTCGAGAACGGTGCCGAATTCGAGGGTCCCTGTTACGAGGGACGACGCTCGCGACTCCCGAACGAGGGTCATCATCACGATCCGGTCCGCCTCCGCCTCCGTAAACCCGGGTCGCGCGGCCCGCCACACGGCAAACAGCGCCGCGACGGCGACTACAAGTATGAGCAGCCCGGCACCGACGACGACGGCGACCCGTCGCCGACGGCCGGGGTTTGGGTGAGCTGGTCCGATCGTCTCGGTCAACGCTGCTCCGGCTGCGGGCTGATGTGTCGGTACTGGCAGGGTAGGCAACCTGGCGAGTGGCTGAGGCCGGCGATAATATCGAGGCCCTGCGCAAGGCCATGATTGTCCGCTACGATCTGGCAATTCAGAGCTAGAGACTACGTCCATGATCCTACTCTCCAACACGCCTCTACGCCTTGCGGCCCTGGCGGCCACCCTGGTCGGCGCCGCCTCTTGGGCCCCGGCGGACCGGCCGGACGGTGGCACCATCGCTCTGCGCGGTGCCACCATCTACGCCACCCCCGACGGTCCGCCGATTCTCCATGGAGTGGTGGTGATCCGAGATGGCCGGATCGAGTCGGTGGGCGACGCGGCCGGCGTCGCGGTGCCCGCCGGCGTGCCGATTCTGGACGTGACCGGCCAGTTCCTTGTAGCCGGCTTCTGGAACAGCCACGTGCACTTTGCGGGCGACGCGTGGACGAACGCCGATACGGCAGCGGCGCCCCGGCTCAACGCAGCCATTCGCGAGATGCTCACCCGCTGGGGCGTCACCACGGCCTTCGACACGGGGTCGGACCTGGCGACCACACTCGCCGTCCGGGCGCGGGTGGACGCCGGCGACGTGGACGGACCGCGCATCTTCACTACGGGCGACATCATTTTTCCGGCAGGCGCGCCGCAGGGCAGGTTTCGTGTGACATCGCCCGAGGAGGCGCTAGCCGCCACCGATTCGCTGCTCCGTGGCGGCGCAAACGCCATCAAGGTGTACGCGCAGGCCTGTGGAATCCGGCCCTCGTGTTGTCGCCCGAGGTCCTCGCCAGCGTGGTGGCCGAAGCCCACCGCCGCAACGTGCCGGTGTTTGCCCATCCCTCGAACAACGCCGGCCTCCACAATGCCGCCGCCGCCGGCGTCGACGTTATGGTGCACACGACTCCCCAGATCGGCCCATGGAGCGATTCCCTCATTGCGAGAATGCGGGCCGGCGACGTAGCACTCATCCCGACGCTCAAGCTGTGGCGCTTCGAGCTCGAGCGGGAGGGCGTGCCTGCCGAGGAGACCGCGGAGTTTCAGGCCAGGGGCGTGGCGCAGCTCCGCGCCTGGTTCGAGGCGGGCGGGACCGTGCTCTTCGGCACCGACGTGGGCTACATGACCGACTACAGCCCGGTGGACGAGCTGGAGCAAATGGCCGTTGCGGGCATGGGCTTTCGAGATATCCTCGCCTCGATGACCACGTCGCCGGCCGCTCGGAACGGCCTTGGGGCCAGTTCTGGACGCATCGCCGCCGGATTCGACGCCGACCTGGTGGTGCTGGGAAGCGACCCCGCCCGGAGCGTGGCCGCCCTTGCCGACGTGCGCTACACCTTCCGCAACGGGCGGCCGATCTAGCCGCGGAGTAGCACCTGCCGGCGGCTAGCGCACACCACCTAGCGGGCCAGCTACGCCCCGCCCCAGAGCAGCGCGAGGGCCCCCGCCGCGATGGCCAGGCCGGCGACATTCGCGCGGGATAGCCGCTCGCGCCACCATAGCACCCCGAGCAGGGCCGCGCCGGCGGTGAGGGAGATGGACAGCGTTGGGAAGACCAGGGCGGCCGGAAGCGCCGTCGCCGCGCGAATCACGAAGGCTGCCGAGCCGAAATTCGAGAGGCCGATCGCCAGCCCCAGGAAGGCCTCCTGGCGGCCCGGGCGTGCGCCGGCGCGCACTCGGGTTAGCGTCACCGCGCTGGCCAGCGCCGCGGCGGTGCCAAACACGACCACGAGGAACCCGGCGTCGGCGCCCCCGCCGAAGAGCCGCGCGTAGACGTTCATCGCCAGGTCGACGGCACCGCCGACGGCGAACAGCAGGCCGAGCACGAGGGCGTCGCGAAGGCCTGCGCCGCCCGCGGAGGCGTCGTCGGAGGAACGCGCCATGAGGACGAAGGCCGCACCTGCGAGGAACAGCCCCACGCCCTGCATCGACGATGGCATCTCGGAAAACAGGACCCACGATCCAAGCACCGGCACAGCCACCGATAGCCGCATGACGCCGGTCGCGAGGCCTACGCCCGCTCGCGCGATGGCGACGCCGAATACGTAGTAGCCCCCGAAGAACAGGGCCCCTACCACGAGACCGAGCACGACCGCCTCCGTCGGGAGGCTGGCAGCGGCTCCACCGCTCAACGCGACCGCGATCGCCGCCGCGACGACGTAGTTGCCGGCCAGCACAGCCGCCCGGTCCAGCCGGCGCACCTCGACGACCTTCAACAGCATCGCCGTCGCGAGGCTGCACGCGACGGTGAAGGCGAGGTCGAGCATCGCGGCGGGCGCTACTCGCGCACGGTGAAGTATTCCAGGCGCGACGGCGATATGCGCACCTGTCGCACGGGCAGGCCGTCGGGCACGCGCGGGCTCACCGACACCGTGCCCAGCGTCGTGTCGCGCGCGATCTCCATGTAGTCGACTTCCGCGACGAAGTCCGGCGCGGAACGGGCACGCTCGAAGAAGTCGGACGCCACGGGCACCAGGTAGGTCGCACGCACTCGCGCCGGGAGCAGGCGCACGGCGGACACGTCGGGCGGCACGTTGATGACACGCACCTCCAGCAGGCGCTCGCCTTCGGTGAACTGCTCGACTTCGAAGGTCACCGTCGCGCGGCCGGCGGACCGGGCTACGAGGCCCGCGAGCGTGTCGCTGAGCGCAACGCTGGTGACCTCCGTTCGGCGCAACGAGCCGGCGTCCACGGGCTCAGTGGGCCACCACTGGAGGCCCGCCATCACGGAGCGAGCGCCGGTCACCCGGATAGAGTCCGGACGGATCACCGGCGGCCGAAGCAGCCCGTACGGCGGCGCGACGCTAACCGCGCCGACGAGTCGGACGGGCAGCATCCTGGCGACCGCCTCCTCGATCGACAGCTTCAACGTCGCGGGCTGCGCTCCCAGCACGGACACCCCGGGCGGCAGCCGGCTCGACTCCGTGGCGGCCTGCACGAGACCCGTCGCCTCATCTCCGGCGCGGATCTCGACCGTCGGCGGGTTTCGCGTCAGGCTCAGGAGCGACCACCCCTCCCCCTGCAGCTGGAGAGTGGCTGTCGGGGGTGGCAGCCGGCTCAGCGCGCGATCCGCCGGCAGGCGGGCGACCACAAGCGGCGCCTGTACGGCCACGGTGTACGTCTCGCGCATGGAAAACGTGAACCACAGGACGACCGCGACTCCGAGCGCGAGTAGCGCCGCAAGCGGCCTTCCGCGCTCCTCGCCTTCGGCCTCACGCGGTCGCTCCGTAAGCGATCCCGACGACGGGAGCATGCCACGGAGACGGTCGAGGGGTTCGCGCATGACCGAAACTAGCGTCCGGGCCGCAGCCTCCTCACGCCGGCGGCCACGAGGGCGCGGACCTCGGCCATGTCGTACACGCGCAGGCCGATAAGGAGCGCTGGGTAGGCCGCAATGAGCGCCAGCCGCGCAGGCAGCCGCGCGGCCACCGGCCATGGGGTCGTCGGCTGTGCCAGCAGCCAGAGTCCGAGGACGAGGGTGAGGACGGTGGCGAGGGCTCCCCACGCGTAGCGCACCGGCGCAACCCGGTTCGCCCGCCGCAACGTGATGGCGGCGAGGCCGACGTAGGTAGCGAGCGTAGTCAGCGCCGGCGCTACCGGACCCAGGATGGGCACCAGCACGATGTTCATCGCGATGTTGGCCGCCGCGGCAAGCCCGACGCCGCCGGCGATCGCGCGCGAGCGCCCTCCGGCGTACAGGACATTCATCGCGATGAAGTAGATGCCGTAGGCGAAGTAGCCGAGCGCGATCGGCAGCACGAGACGATCCGCGGCGAGGTATGCCGGCTCGGGAGAAAGGATCTCCGTCACGTCGCGCGTCAGGAGCGACACGCCGAGCACCCCCCACCCCGTGGCCGCCGCGAAGTGGCGGAACGTGCGTCGGTGCATGTCGGCGCCCTGGGCGCCTGCTAGAGCCTTCAGCCCCGCGACTGAGAAAGCCAGGTTGAAGCTCTGGACGAAGAGCATGTTGACGAGGCCGGCGTACTTGGCCGCCAGCCCGTAGAGCGCGACGGCCTCCGCGGCGGCGGTGGGGCCTCCCGGGGCCAGTGCCTTCAGCACGTACCGGTCGCCGGCGTTAAGCGCGACCGATGCGAGCGCGCCGGCGGCGAGGGGCAGGCCGAACCGCAGCAGCGGCCGCAGCAGGTCGGACCGCGGCCCACGCGCGCCCTCTACACCGGCGTTCGCCGAGAGGAGCGTGAGCACGAGCAGCGAGCCAGCGCCGGCGACAGCATAACCGCCCATCCCGCCGGCGATGCCCATGCCGCGCCCGGCGATCAGGTAGGCGGAGACGCCCACGTAGAGCGTCGCCTCGACAACCGTCGCGACCACATATCGGCCGGCGCGCTCGTCGGCGCGCAGGAGCGTGAGAGGAACGGCGCCGACGATCTTGAACGCGACGTAAAGCGCCATCAGGCGCACCGGCAGTACGTCGCCAGGGTCGTCCGTCAGCAGCGCCGCCAGCGGCCCCGCAGCCATCCAGGTGAGCCCAGCAAGTACGATCGCAACACCAACGGTCGCCAGCAACACAGTTCTCACGAGTGCGTGGCGGTCGCCGGCGTGCAGGGGGTCGTGGACGAACTTCAGCAGCCCCTGCGCCAGTCCGAGTCCCCCGACGAGGATCAGTAGCTGAGCGGTGACCTCGAGAAGCTGGAACCTCCCGTAGTCGGCCTGCGAGAGCAGCGCCGGGTCGGTGAACAACGGCAGGAGAGCGAGCCCCGCAAGCTTGACAGCGATGCCGCTCAGGGTGTAGAGCCCGCCCTGTCGGGCGAGGCGCAGCATCGGCGCTGCGGGGCGGGGGCCCTCGGGTCGGTCGCTCTCGGCCATCGGGCGAGCTTAGCCCCGGCGCGCGGAGGCGACGGTGCGGTACGCGGCCAGCGTGCCGCGCGCCACCTCGGCCGGCGAGAACGCATCCAGAGGCGCTGGCGGTGCCGGTCGTTCCGCCACCGCGATCGCGAGCGCGGCCCGCAGCGACTCGGTAGTGACGGAGCCTGGCGCAAGGTGCACCCACCTGGGTCCGACCGCGTCCCGCAGGTCGGACATGGCGCCCGCCTCCGGCACGAAAACGGGGCGCCCCATGGAAAGAGCCAGGAGCGCGGCGCCCGAGTTGAGGAGCTCCGTGTAGGGCAGCGCCACCAGGTCAGCGGCTCCGACAATGGCCGGGACATCCCGATCGGCGACGTGCTGCAGGCGCAGTACGACGCGGTCGTCGCCGGCCGCGGCGTCGCGTACCTCCCGGTCGAGCGCGTCGGACTCGGGCTCGCCGGCTACGACCAGGCGCGCGTCCGCGTCGATGAGTGTCCGGAATGCCCGCACCAGCGCCGGCACCGCCTTGTAGGCTCGGATCCGGCCGAAGTAGACGACAACACGCCCGCCCGTCGGGAGGCCGATGGCCGCACGTGCATCGGCCCGCTCCGGCACCGGGGCGTATGCGGCGCGGTAGTGCGGATGCGGCACCACGAATGACGGGCGCCGCGCGAGGCTCGGGAAGGCGTCGAACGCGGAGCGGCGGGCAGACTCCCCCAGGTGAATCGTTCCGTCTACCAGGCGTGTCCAGCCGCGCCAGAAGGCCCGCTCCAGCGCCGGCGCGACCGGCGCGTGGGATCGGAGGTTGTGGACCGTCCAGATGACACGAGCGCCGCGCGCGCGGGCCAGCACGGTGAGCGTGAGCAACGCGCCGGCGCCGGCGGCCGCGCGCAGCGTGCCGCCTCGCGTGAGAGCGCCGTCGGGCCAGTGCGCATGAAAGAGGTCGTAGCCGCCTAGCGCCAGCCGGGCGGCGCTGAACTCCGTTACCTCGACGCCGAGCTCGCGCAGCGCCGCCGTCAGCGTCGCGTTGTACGGGTTGCCTGTCGCGTTGGCCTCCGCCGGCCAGGCGATGACGCGCAGGGGGCGTTCCACGTTCAGACCATCCAGTGCGACAGGTCGCGACCAAGCCGCTCCTGAAGGCGCTCGACGTCTCCACGGTAGCCGCGCACGAGGTCTGCGCGTACCTCCGGGTCGAGCGTCGGCCGCTCGAGCGCGCGGGCGCGGAGGCGCGAGAGCATGACCAGCCGCATCCGGTGCGGCAGAATCGGCCGCAGGACCCGCCGAACCGGATGGTCGTAGCGCGATGCCACCCGCCACGCAGCGCCGGCGCGCGGGGTGCCGCCGGTGTTGAGGCGCGCGCGCACGTCGGGGACGAACGCCTCGTCTACTCCCACGAATGCGTAGATGCGCCGCGCGACGCCGGCGGGGTCCGCCGCGAGGTCTTCGTAGAGCTCGACGTGCACCGCGCCCGGCGGAAGCAACATCGCATAGCGCGCGAGCTGGGCGTCGTAATAGCCCTGGGCGCGGTAGTGGAACGACCAGTCCCAATCGGCCGCGACACGGTCGGCCTCGCGCCCCAGCGCGTCGGCGAACGTGCCGCAAGGCTCGAGGCCGTCGCGCCGCAAGTGGAGGTAGTGGGAGAATGCGCGCTCGGCGGGATCGCGGAGGATGGCGACGAGCCGCGCGCGCGGCACCCGAGCCGCGATGCGGGACGCCGCGTGCGCGGAGTACAGGTAGAGCGGGGAGGCCTCGCCGCAGGCCGGCGCGTCGCCGGCGTCGTCGAAGAGGGCCTCGTAAGCCGCGAGGTCCGTAACGGTGGCACCGTGCAGCCTGTCGCCGCCCGGCCCGCCCCGCGGCAGCGGCCGCCCGTCATACGCCAGGAAGCGCGGCTCCTTGACGCGCGTCACGAACACCTGCGGGTGCTGCCGCAGATAGTCGTAGACCGACGTAGTGCCCGCCTTGGCGGCACCGATGACGAGGAAGTTGGGAAGCAAGGGAGGGGCAGCTTGCAGCTAGCCGCTTGGCATCAACTAGAAACCATCAACGAGCATCGAGCCACGAGCAACAACACCCACGCACCATACACGATACACCATACACTATATACCATATACCATATACTACATACTATATACTATCCACCAACTACTCCATCCATGACCCCCGCCAGCACCGCCGTCTGCGCCTCGCGCGTGAACGGCGCGCCGGCCGCCGGGGCAGCGCCGGCGAGCCGGTCGCCGGACTCCCATCGCGAGATCAAGTCGCCGAGGTGCGACGCCAGGGCGCCGGCGTCGTCGCGGGCAAGCATGGCGCCGGCACCGGTGGAGGCGAGCAGCGCCGCGGCGTCGCCGTCGGGCGGGCCGAGGCCCACTACGCGCCTGCCGGCGCCGACGTACTCGTAGAGTTTACCTGTGATCATCCCGCGGTCGAGCCCGAAGCCCTCCACCACCAGCAGCAGCGCCGTCGCCTCGCGCATCGCGCGCACTGCCTGGCGGTGGTCGACGTAGCCGGTCACGTCCAGGAGGTGCGACAGCCCGGCGCCGGCGGCCGCGCGTCGGATGTCTTGGTCGACTCCTCCGACGAGCCGGAGCCGGAAACGGTCCAGCCGACCGTCGGATTGGAGGCGCGCCAGCGCGTCCCACAGCGCCGCGGGATTGCGCGACCCGTAGAGGCTGCCCACGTGCGCCAGGACGAATGCATCCGGTGGTGGCGCGGCGTCCTGAAGGCCGGCGAAGTCGTCGGGGTCGAAGCCGTTGTGCACGACGGTCACGTCGCCGGCCGGCCGGCCGGCCTTGGTAGCCAGCGACGTCGCCCACGTGGGACTGACGGTCGTCAGGCGGCTGGCGCCGCGCAGCACCGATGCCTCCAGGCGCCGGTCGACCGCGCGAGCTAGGTCCGTCATCGGGAGGTCGTCGTAGAAGTTGATGCCGGTCCAGGGGTCGCGGAAGTCGGCGACCCACGGCACGCCGGCGCGGCGCGCGAGGTCCTTGCCAACCAGGTGCGCGGAGTGAGGCGGCCCGGACGTCAGCACGACGTCGAAGGGCGACTCCCGGTGAAGGCGCAGCGCCGCCCGCCTCGCGAAGGGGACCCACCCGACGCGCGCGTCGGGGAGGAAGACGTTAGCGCGGACCCAACGGGCGACGCGGGCGCCGGCGCCGGCGCCGGCGCCGACGGTACCCACCGGGACGGCCGCGCCGCCCCCGCGCCGGGTGAGTCGGGCATACAGTCCGAACGGGCTCGCCGCGCGTGTTCGCACCACGCGAACGCCCGGGGGCACCTCGGCCTCGAGGGCCGGGTCGTGCTGCGGGAACGCACCGTTGGCGACGGTCAGCACGGTCGGCTCCCAGCCGAAGCCACGCAGGTACTTGACGGCCTTCAGGACCCGCTGGACCCCCGGCCCGCCTGCCGGCGGGAAATAGTATGCAACGACGAGAACCCGCCGTCGACGAGCCGGCGCCGGCGCGGCGGGCACGCTGGCCGCCTAGCGAATCGTCACGGCGGCGGTAGCCACCGCGCCGACAGAGTCCACAACCCGGACGAAGTAGACACCGGGAGGCATTCCCGTACCCGGGAGGGTGATCATCGCGGTACCGGCGAGCGCCGCGGCATCGACCGTCGCCACAAGCCGGCCCACCGCGTCGATGACCTCGATGCGGACCGGTCCGCTGGCCAACCCTGACGCCGTTGCGGAGAACGTCCCCGGGCTGGGGTTAGGCGCGACCCTCAGTGACGCGGCCGTCGGTGCGGGCGACGGCTCCGGGGCCGTCACCTCAGGCTGCTCCGGGATGTGGTAGATAGAATCGGCAGCAAGGCCGACGATCGCCTTTCGTCCGGACAACGGCCAGTCCACGACGAGCGAGTCTACCCAGGTGGCATCGCCGAGTCCGAAGTGGGCGCGGAAGCCGTCCTGCGCGAGCCGCCACGGACGGGCGGCCATGTCGCGGATCAACACGCGCGGGGTGCCGTCGATGGTCACGTAAGCGCGCATTCGAGCGCCCACCCCGAAGGCGTCCGACGGATTGCCGCGCAGATCGACCTGGAGCCAGTGACGCGTCGAGTCCTGGTCGGTCGTATTGCGGAATAACCGGTTGCGCTCCGGGGGCAGATCGGTGCGCGGGCCACCGTTCGCGATGAACAGGTCGAGATCTCCGTCCTCGTCGTCATCGACCAGGGACACCCCCATCGACCGCCCATCCGATGCGAGGCCGAGCTCAACCGCCCCGAAGCCTCCTTGTCCGTCGTTGACGTACAAAGTCTCGGGCGCATCGTGGCGAGACACGACGAGATCCAGATCGCCATCGTTGTCGACATCGCCCCACGCAGAGCCGATCGAGCGGCGGATATCAGTCGTCAACGGTTCAACCTCCACTTGCACGAACTCGCCGTCGTCGTTCCGAAAGAGTTGGCTCGCGAGTGGCTGAGGGTTGGGAATCCCGCTGTACGAGTACTCCTTACCGACGAACAGGTCGAGATCACCGTCCCCGTCGTAGTCGCCCCACGCGCACGACTGGCTTCCAAGTGAGTCGGGGGTGGCCGGCGAATCCACCATCTCGAAGAGCTCGCCCTGGTTGTTTCCGTAGAACCTGTTTCGGTCCGGGGTCACATTAACTACGTACAATTCGGGGTACAGGTCCTGATCTATCGACGCCCAGCATCCAGACGCGACGTCGTCATTAGCGTTGGAAATAGGGCTCTCCGATATTGACAATACACCGGTTCCATCGTTTGCTAACAACTCGTTGCCATAGTCGTGTCGACGGAGCATTACAAGGTCGACGTCCCCGTCCAGGTCGTAGTCCGCGGGCACCAGGTCCCGGACGTTCGTGTAGCCGTCCAGAATCGACGGCAACTCTTCGAACGGAACGTCGCCCTCGCCCACGTTGCGGAGCAGTGCGGCTCCGTATATCGAAGTAGTGGCCAAATCCAGGTCGCCATCGCCGTCAATGTCCACCCATCCGCCGCCGTTCACGGCTCCGGGCGGCAGGTTGAGAACCGTCAGCGTGAACGGCGTGAAATGCCCGGCCTGCGGCTGATCGCCGCGCAGCTCATTCCGGAAGAGCATGTCCTCTTCCAGCGTGTTCGCAACGAGGAGGTCCAGGTCCGTGTCCCCGTCGTAGTCTCCCCAGAACGCACTCATCGAGTGTGCCAGGCCCTGGACCAGGATCGACGTGGAATCCTCCTCGAATGGCGACGCCTGTGCGAGCGCCTGGTGCGCCGTCAGCAACAGAATCGATGCGAGAGCCCGGAGGAGCATAACGAGAGCCGTTTCCACGGAATGATACGACCCGGTCTCGCCGGATCGGCGGGCGGGGGCTTATCGTCACGTCGTCCGTCCAATCGTTCCATCGGTGCCGCGTAGACGACGCAGATTCACCCGGGTTCGCGAAGCAGTGCGTAGGACGTTAAACGCCGCGCTGCCCGAGTCCCTGGCTGATGCGCTACACGCGAATTACCTGGGGCGTTACTGGCTGGCTCGCGCCGGCGATGCCAACGAGCCGGACCTGTTGGTTGCACGAGCGCTGCTGTCGCCCGGGGACTCGTGTATCGATGGCGGCGCCAACTTCGGCCGGTTCGGGGATTCCTTCGCGCTCGCGGTCGGACCGAAGGGTCGAGTTCTGGCCATCGAACCGATCCCGCGAACGGCGCGCCTCCTAAGGCGCGTTCTGGCTCTCCGACACCACGCCCAGGTCGACGTGATCGAGGCCGCACTTGCGAGCGCGCCGGGCCAGGGTAGCATGGAGGTGCCCACCGACCAGCAGGGCGACGCGAACTACTTCCGGGCTCACATCATTGAGGGGGCGCCGGCCGGCGCCATCGAGGTGCGGCTCGAAACGCTGGACGACCTGTCCGCTTCCCTACCCCGTCCCCCGAGCCTTGTCAAGCTTGACCTGGAGGGCCACGAACGCGCCGCGCTCGAGGGTGCCACCACGCTGCTCGGCCAGCAGGCCGCGTGGCTTATCGAGCTGAACGACGACCCTGACGAATCGTCATCGGACGCGTACGCCATAGAAGCACTATTCGCCGCGAGCGGCTACTCCGCCTGGGTGTTCGATGCTGATTCGCGGACGGTGAAGCGGCGGCGTCCGGGCCCGCGCGGTCCGAACGTGTTCTTCCTGCTGCCCGCGCACCTATCGCGGATTGCAGCCGCCCGGCTCACGGTAATCGACGCGTAGGCGGGCTCTACAACTTCGGTGGGTGGCCCCGGCGGTACCACAGCAGGCCGGCCAGCGTGAGCGCGCCGAGGTAAACGAGCAGCGCAGAGATCGTCGACATCATTACCCCGATGCGGTGCGCCGGCGGGTCGAAGCGCAGTTCCACTATGTGACGTCCGGACGGTACGGGGACGGCGCGGAGCAGGAAGTCGGCCCGCATGATCGGCGCCTGCCCGTCATCGACCGATGCGACCCAGCCATCGGGGTAGTAGATCTCGCTGAACACCAGGAAGCGTGGCCGGTCGGTGCGAACGACGTAGACGATCTCGCGCGGCGAGAACCGCTGGAGGGCCACCGACGTGGTGGTGTCGGCGACGGCCAGCGCCGGCGCCAGCGAATCGGCGGCTTGCACGGCCTGGGGAGCCGACGGCGGGCCCGTGTAGAACGACAGGTCGACGCCCTCGGCCACGGGCGGCGACAGGAGTGCGATGCGCCGCGGATCGAACGACGGACTCCGCATCCGCGCAATGAGCGTCTCGCGATCCTCCACCAGGGCTACGCTGTCCACGAAAAAGGCCCGCGGCATTGCGTCCGTGTTCTCGAGCACCATTACGCCGGTCGCCGGGTCCTGGAATACAGCCGGCATGCCCGGCAGCGCCCCTTGCGCAACGACGTAGCGCACGGACATAAGGTCGAGCGCGCGGTCGTCGACCCCCGTCGGCCCGGTGTAGAGGATGTTCTCGGTGAAGTCCTCGAACACCGCCAGCTTGGCCCCGTGGTATCCACCAATCGATTCGTAGAAGAAGGCGCTGCGGCCGTCGCTTGTGGGTGTAAGCCCGAGCGACGGAACGAACGGTAGGACGCGGAAGCGGCCGGCGCCACCGGCCTCCTCGGCGCGCTGCTCGAGGTAGGTGTCAAACGCATATCGTGGCACCGCCGACTCCTGGTCGGGGCGGATGCGCAGCGCCGGGTCGGACGAGTTGAAGTAGCGACGCCCGACGCTCCCCAGGTCGAATAGCACCAGCAGTGCGAGACCACCCTGGGCGACCCACGCGGGGATCGCGTCGCGCCGGTACAGAACCAGGAGCGCGCCGCCCACCAGCAGGAACAGCAGGCTGCGGCCGGCGTCGCTCCGTAGCATTCCGGCGCGCTCGACGCGCATCTCGGCCACGATCTCCGACGCCGCAGGCGCGACGCGCGGGTCGTCGGGCGACACGCCCGACTGCGAAGCGAGGGCATGCGCGATCTGCGCGGCCTCGCCTTCCTTCTCCAGCGGCAGCATCGCCGGCCCGACGGCCCACACAGAAGTGAGGAAGACGATGCCGACGCCGAGCCCGAGGTAGATCCAGCGCGTCTTGCGTAGGTCTGCCTCCGGCGTTACCTCGCGTCGCGCGACCCAGTACGAGCCGTAGGCCGCCAGCACGGCCAGCGCCAACGCGACGATTACAAGCCACGTTTCCGGCGCCCGGAAGGCGTCGAACAGCGGAATGAGAGCGAATGCTGGCCGGTTCAACAGCGCCAGGTTCTCGCCCAGCGCGAAGGCGGCCATCACCGCGGCGCCGACGGCCAGGCCGGTAGCGGCGCGCCGGCGCACGCCGAACGCGCCGAACACGGCGAGCAGCGCCACCACGGCGCCGACATAGTGGGGACCGGCGGTGAACGTCTTCGGGCCCCAGTACGTCTGTCCGCCACCGCCGTACGCTCCGGCGATCACCATCGTGAGCAGCTCGCCGGGCGCCTGACTCCAGGCCATCGCACGCTCCCAGGCCATTCCCCCTCCCGCGCCAGCACCGGCTCCCCGGATCGTGTACGCCTTGTAGACCCACGTCGCCAGGTACGGCTGCGCCGCCATCGCAACCCCGAGTGCCGCCCCGACGGCCAGGATCGCTGTCGAGACCGCGAAACGGCCGGCGTTCTTCAATCTCACAGCCGCGATGCCCTCGACCAGCCACCACACGCCCGCGAGGAAAGCGGCGTAGTACGTAATCTGGACGTGGCCGGCGCGGAGGTTCACCGCTATAGCAATCGCGAAGAGGAGCGCGAGCAACGCGGAGCGGAGCCTCGGCGCCTCATCCGGGCGGTAGAGCGCCGCGGCAAACGCGAGCAGCAGCCAGGGCGCCCATGCGAGAGCCACGAACTTGGTGTTGTGGCCAGAGACCAGGATGAGCGGCACGTATGTCGTCAACCCGTACGCCAGTGCGCCCAGCAGAGCGCCGAGTTTGCTCCGCGAGAGGAAATACGCGAGCGCGTACGCTCCGCCGAGCATGACGAGGAGGTGTGAAAGCGGCCACAGCCCGGCCTCGCGGACCATCCTCGGAATAGTGTCGATGCCGACGGCCTTGAGCGGGTAGTAAATGAGGAATCCGGGCATGCCGGCGAAGACGTTTGGCGACCACAAGGCGTCCGTTCCGGTGGCCTCTTCGTAGTCGATCATCGCCTGCGCCGCGCCACGCCATTGGACTACGTCTCCACCCATGAGCGTCCGCCCGCCGAACGTGGTGGGCGCTGTGAACCACAACGCGACCAGCAGCAGGACGCCAAGCGTGATCGCGTGCTGCCAGTGCGGCGCGAGGCGATCCCACGCGCTCTTGTCACGGGCGGATGCGGTGCGAACGCGCGCGCGGTCGCGCCACGGCTTGTTGCCTTCGAGCGCGGCCGGCTGCCGGCGCTTCGACGTGGGGCGGCGGTGTGCCTTGGGCATGGGGTTCGCTGTTAGCCGCTAGATGATAGATGCGCGTGGAACCTGCCAGCTGCCCCCCTCCGCCCGCTGCAAGCTGCAAGCTGCAGGGCATAAGCTGCAAGCCTCTACCCCCGCAACTCCTCTTCGATCCACTCCCGCACCTCTTCCATCAGCGCCGGCACGGCGTCCTTGCCGCGGCCGGCGGTTGCGACCGGCGGCCCAACCACGAGGCGGACTCGCCCGGGTCGGAACGCACGCGCGCGCTCGTCGAGGCAGCGGTCGTTGCCGACGAGCGCGATCGGCACGAGGGGCACGCCGGCCTGGGCGGCCAGTACAAACGCGCCGCGCTGGAAGGGCGCCAGCTCGCCGGACCACGAGCGGCCGCCCTCCGGGAACAGCAGAACCGCGTCCCCGCGACGGAGGCGCTCGGAAGCAACGATAACGCTCTCGGCCGCCTTTCGCGGCGTCGAGCGGTCGACGAAGAGGCATGCCGTACGCGCCAGGACCCACCCGATCAGCGGCAGCCGGCGCAGGCCTGCCTTGGCGGCGAAACCGAAAGGGTACGGGATGCCGGCCGCGGTCGTCAGGATGTCGAGCGCGTTCTGGTGATTGGCCACGAACACGGCCGGCGTGTTGGGAGCCAGGTGCGCCAAGTCCTCCACGCGCAGGCGGACACCGACGCTCGCCATTATGAACCGCGCCCACAGCCCGGCCCAGAGTTTGAACGTGCGTGCGCCGGGCTGCACGGCGGAGTGTAGGACCACTAGCGGGGCGAACACGATGGTCCACACGACGACGCAAACGGCGACCCAGCCGAAGCCCAGGCGCGTTCCAACGTTGGCCGGCACGCTCACGTCCGGGCGGCGCGTGCCAGCGCGATGAGCGACGTGGCGGCGTGGAGGCCGGCGCGGCCCGCGGGTCGGGCGTCCACCTCGAGTACGAGCGGGCCGTCGAAGCCGGCCTCCGCTAGCCGGCGGAGTTGCGCCGGCCAGCCCACGTCGCCCTCCCCCGGCGGCGCGGCTTCCCACCCGTCCGCGCCCATACTGCCGTCCCGGACGAATGCGGCGTGGACCGGCACGCCGGCGTCTACCAGTGCGTTCAAACCGGTGCCCGGATCGGCGCCGGCCTCGAGGGCATCGGCAGGGCTCCACGCGGCGCCTATCGCGCGGCGTTCGTCCTCGGTTGCGCAGGCCGTCCGTGCGCCGATGATCGTCTCCGCGAGCGTCTCCCCGGAGGCGCACCCGGAGTGGGCGGCGTTGCGGACGCCGACACGTAGGCCCGCGCGCGCGGCCGGCGCAGCCACGCCGGACAGCGCGGCGCCGGCGGCGGCAGCGGCGTGCGACGCGGCCACCGGACCGGCGAGCGCGCCGACTATCACCAGCGGACAACGTATCCGGGCACAAAACGCGGCCGTGTCGTCGAAGGCGGCCAGATCGTTCATCCAGGCCGCTCGCGCGCCGTGTGGACCTTCGAGGAGCCCGGGGTCCACTGCCGCGACAGGCAGCTCCGCCTCGTCCAGCCGCCGACGCAGGCGCGCCTCGTTGACGTGCGGCACGCGGTCTCTGCTGCCGCCTACTGTGCGAAGGACAACAGACTCGATGCCCCACAGCAGCGCGTAGCGCACGGCGCGATCCAGGTCGGGCGTGACGGAGTCGGTGAGCAGCGCGAGAAGCACGCCTAGCGCGGAACTTCCAAAGTGTCGGGAACGGTCGTCGGCCACGCGGCCGCCACGAGTGCGTCGTGGGCGGCGAGGGCCGTGGCGGCAAGGTCGCCCTGCGGCTCGACTGCCAGGAACTCGAGCCCTCGTTCCGAGGCCGCGCGAGTCGCGCCGGCTGCGCCGGGTCCCACGACGACGAGGGCGACCACTGCGTCTGACGACCATAGCGGGAGGCCCAGCAGGTCTGTCGTGGCGGTTACGGCGTCTGTCGCCGGCGCGCCGCCCCGCGCCGTGAAGACGACGCCGGCCAGCACCGTTCGCGGAGGGTCGGGCACGTAGGCCGAGCGTGCGGAAAGCAGGCGGGCGGCCTCGAGAAGGGCCGCCCCGCCATCCGGGCCGAGGCCGAGTGCGACCACGAGCGTGTCCCTGTGCGCGGGATGACCGCCGGCGACGAACCCCGCCACGACCGGCGGATCGGCGCGTACCAGGAAGCGACGCTCAAAGGGTGGAGTAAGGCCGGCGGCGCGGAGGGCCGCGACGGCGAAGGAGTCGGGTGCTGGTGCACCGGCGCTCAGGGCGGCGCGGGCCGTGGCGAGCCGGGCGGGATTGGGCACGGCAGGACCCTGCGGCGGAAGGGCCGGTAGCGGCGCCGCCGGCGCGACGCACGCGGCGAACACTGCGGCCGCGGCCACGGCAGTCAAGCAAGGGGCCGCCCGGCTCCAGCCGGGCGGCCCCTTCGTGCATCGGGCGCGAGACCCGCTCACTCTGTTCAGTCGAATCCGACCGTGATGCCGGCGGTGAAGCCGAGCAGCGGCAGGAAGTCGTTTGCACCGCCGATCGCGTAGCCGTAGTCCACGTACTCCGAGTTCACGGCGCCCTTCACGAAGATGGAGGCCGGGAAAAACGACGGCGAGAAGCGCAGGTACGGGGCGATGGTGCCCAGGTGGCCGCCGACGGGGGCGCGTACGCCCGTGCCGGTGGCGTTGAGCGGGCCATCCTTGAGCTGCGTGTGCAGCAGCAAGGCAGCGCCGATCTCGAAGCCGCCGAAGCGGAGGCCGGCGCCAAGCGTCCACGATAGGATGTCGTCCCCGTCGTTGGAGCCATCGGGGTACGTGCTCTCCCCACCGATCTCGCCTTCGTCGGCGCCCTCGAGGATGAAGTAGTCCATACCGCCGAAGAGGCGGAAGCGATCGCTCGGGTAGTCGAAGTCAACGCCGAAGAAGGTCGCGCTACGACCATCGGAGTTGGCCAGGGCGGTCTGTACCTGGCCGCCACCAAACCCGGTGCCGATCTCGTCGAACTCGGCTTCGCTGCCGAGATCGATGTAGTAGCCACCGTGGACGCCGAGGACGCGACCGCGGGCGGAGCCGTAGATCTTGACGCCCTGGAGGCCGAAGTCGCTCTCGATGTCCGTGCCGCCCTCGCTGCCGGCCTGGAACTTCCGTTGCGCGACGTTCAGCTGCGCGCCGGCGCCCAACTGGAAGGCCGGGAAGTTCAGGAAGTTGATGTGCGCCCCGACGCCAACGCGCTGGGTAACGATGTCGCCACCGAACTCGATCGGCTCTCCGTCGAAGTCATAAACGCGCTCGGCTTCGCCCCACGCAAACTCTACCCAGAGCTTGATGGGAGCCTCGGTCACCGGGCGACCGAAAGCATAGGTGTCGCTCGTGATGACGCGGGCGTCGACCTGATCATCCGTCGGCACGAGGCCGAGAGAAACGTGGGGGACGCCGGGGGTTGCGTCGGTGATGGCTGCCTCGGGGGTGGAGGCTTCGGTTGCCGGGGTGGCCTGGCTGCGGTGCTTGTCCTTGTCGCCATCGTCGGCGGGGGAGACGAGCAAGCCCGCCAGCAGGCCCACAAGTGCCAAGTTCAGCATGGATGTGACCTCCGGTGAGGGGGTATTGGTGGGGGGTTCGAGGGTGAGGACAGGCGTTCCGCAGGAAGTGGTGCCCGAAGGCACCGGCCGGCCCCCGCAGGACCCTCGGCGGAGGATCAGATCCTCCGCGGGGCCAAGCTACGCCGGCCGTATCGCACATTCCACTATTCCGGGGCCCCGACAAGTAGCTTCGCAGCCCCTTCTCGCTACCGCCGGTCGCCCGATTTTGGACGGAGGAAGCACAACCGGGACCGCTCCCCCGACCGCTGCCGAAGCGCTCGTCGTACGCTCGCGTGCGCTTTTGGGCCGAATTGGAGCCCTTTTGGACGTCGCCGGCGCGCCGGCCGAAACGCGCCGGCGCCTCGACGACATGGCCGCGGGATTGCGTGACCTCCTTCTGGTGGTCGTCGTTGGCGAATTCAACGCAGGAAAATCGACCGTGCTTAACGCGTTATTCGGGGCGCGAGTCATGGAAGAGGGGCCCGTGCCTACCACCGACAGAATTACTGTCCTCCGATACGGAGATTCGGAGGAGTCTCATCGCGTGGGAGAACTGCTCGTCGAGCGCCGGCTGCCGATGCCACTACTGAGGGGATTGTCACTCGTCGACACCCCAGGCACGAATTCAATCATCCGAGAACACCAGCAGCTCACCGAGGAGTTCATACCACGCGCCGACCTGGTGCTTTTCGTAACCAGCTTCGACCGGCCCCTATCGGAAAGTGAGAGGCAGTTTCTAACTTTCATTCGCGGCGAGTGGGGCAAGCGACTCGTAGTTGTCCTTAACAAAGCCGACCTCGCCGCGGACCCCGACGCGCCGCCGGCCGCCGGCGAGGCCGCACTCGCCCAGGTGGTCGCGCACGTCCGTGACGGTTTCCGCCGGCTGCTCGACGTCGACCCCCGCGTATTCCCCGTCTCCGCGCGGCCCGCGCTGGCGGCCAAGCTGGCAAACCCGACGCAGCCGTCCGCCGACCCGCGCTGGGCCGCGAGCGGCTTCGGCCCGCTGGAGGCCTACCTCTCCGAGACGCTCACGGCGCGGGAGCGGCTGGCGCTCAAGCTCACCGCCCCGCTCGACGCGGCGGATGTCCTGTTGGACTCCGTGGACGAACGCATCGCGACGCGACGCGAGGTGGTCGAACGCGACGGGGCCTCCCTCTCGGCCCTCGGCGAGCGTTTCGACGCGGCCGAGCACTCCCTGGCGGAGACGATCGCGCGGGCCACGGCCGAGGTCGACCGCGAGTTGCTCGAAATGGAGCGCCGCGGAAGCCGCTTCCTCGATGACACCATCCGCCTGTCGCGCCTCCCCCTGCTCCGCGATCGCGACCGGTTCAAAGAGGAGTTCCAGCGCCAGGTGATCGGCGAGACCGAGCGGCGCGTCGAGGAACGGACGAGCGATACCGTCGATGCCATGCTGCGGCACGTGTACGCGCTCTGGAACGACACCTACCGGATGCTGGCCGAGCAACAGCGAACCGGTGGCGGCGCCGGCGCCGACGGCGACCCCGGCGGCTTCCTCTACAACCGCGACGAGGTGTTCCGCGAGGTGGTGCGCCAGGCTCGCCGGACGATCGACGCCTACGATCTCCGCGAGGAGGCGCGCCGGCTGCTCGAGAACGCGCGCGCCGCGGCGACTCTGTCGGCCGGAGCGCAGGCGGCCGGCGTGGCCGTGGGAGCCGTCGCGACCGCTGTTGCCGCCGCAACCGCCGCGACGGCGCTCGACGTCACCGGCGGCTTCGTCGCGGCCGGCGCGCTCGCGGTGCTGGGGCTGGTGCTCCTACCCCGCCACCGGCGCCAGGCCGTGGAGCAGTTCTCGGCACGCGTGGAGGGAATGCGCGCTGAAATGGCCCGCGCGCTGCGGGAGCTGCTGGAGCACGAATGGGCGGAGGCCGTCGGGCGCGTACGGCGCCTCGTCGAGCCCCTGCAACGCCACGTTGCCGAGCAGCGCACGGCCCTCGACGCCGCCACCGTCGAGCTGGGCTCCGGTCGCACAGAGGCCGCGTCGATCCGTTCGGAGGTGCGCGACAGGTTCGGGGAGCCCGCCGGGTGAGTCCGGCGGAGAGAGCGGAGGAGAGAGGTAATTGGGAGTGGACAGGAACGGCGAGCGTGGAAAGCCCGGAGGAAACCTCCTTTCCCCCTTCCCTGAAAACGCCGAGGACCGACCCTCCCGGGCCGGCCCTCGGCGTCTCTCTCTCCGCGGACGATCAGTTGGCGGGGTCCGCCGCGCCGCGCCGGCGCCGCGTGTCCTCAGGCGGGATCATCATCTCCTCCGGCGTTCCCGGACGGAAGGTCTCGATGCCCTCACGCGTCTCGTCGCGGTGCTGGCGGAAGAGATCCTGCACCGGCGCGCGGCCCGCGCGGCTGCGGACGCCGTCGACCAGGCGGACCTGAAGCACGACCATCAGCTCCTTCTGGACGATCTGCTTGCGCTTGTACGAGAAGAGGAAGTTGACGAGCGGGATGTCGCGAAGGATCGGGATGCCGCGGCGTTCGACGGACTCCTCGGTAGAGGTGAGGCCGCCGATCACCGTCTGCTCGCCGTCCACCAGCAGCACCTGCGTGTCGACGTTGTTCTTGTCGATCACGATGCCGGCGGTGGTAGCGCGGCCGGAGCTGCGCTCGACGTTGACGTCGAGATGCACGAACTCCACCGGCGAGGTCGCCGAGTTGTCGATCACGAGTGTCGGCGTGACGTCGATGATGACGCCCGTCGATATGAACTGGGTGATCGTGTTGCCCTGGAAGTCCTGGATCTGGATCGGGATGTCGGAACCCGACTGGATCCGGCCTTGCTCGCCGCTCTGAACGGTCACGCTCGGCGAAGCCAGGGTCCGGCCGAGGCCCTGGGTCTCGAAGTACCGGAAGAGGCGCAGCAACACGCCGAGCTCGATCTGGTCGGTACTCGACGTGATGAACTCGTCGATCGCGTCGAAGAACGTCGCGCCGTTGACGAAGAAGCGCGGTACGCCCCCGGTGTTGGTACCGGTGCCGGTCCCAGTGCCGGTGCCGGTGCCGGTGCCGGTGCCTGTACTCGAGCCGCCTGCCGAGCCGGTGGCGTCGGAGAAGAGAGTTGCCCAGTTCGTACCGGTCTCGCGAATGGCCGTGTTGTTGACTTCGAAGATGATCGCGTCGATGCGGATCTCGCGGCTGTCGGCGGTGGCGGGGATGGTGCTACCTCCGATCGCCATCGCGGTCTGCGTGACCTCCACCGGGGCACCGGCCAGCTCTCCGGACGTCGGCGCGATCAGCGGGTTCTCGACGACGAAGTAGCCCTCGCTCTCGCGGAAGTCCAGATTCGAGCGATCGAGCACGAGCTCGAAGGCGTCGATGAAGTGGACTCCGTTGAGTGCAACCCCGATCGCGTCGGTGCGGTCGAGAGGGTCGACCACGCGCTTGCCGGTGACTCGGATGAAGATGGGGTTGAGGAGCCGGACGAACTCGTTGAACGGCGTCGAGGGAAGGAACGAGACGAGCTCGTCGGGCGGCACATAGGCGCGCACGCGCCGGCCGGTCGGCGGGGTTACCACCTGGGCGGCGACTTCGGCGCCAGCGCCGAGCGCGAGCACGGCGACGAGCGCGAGCGGTGCCAGCCGGCGCAAGCGCCGGGTGGGGGACGGGGTGACGGTCATCGGGGTGGGCGGGCTGGCGGGCAACGCCGGAGGCGGTGCGGCCCGCGTTTGCGGAGAGAGGGTCAGTTCTGGACCGGGGCGGCGTCGCCCGGGATGGTGGCGGGCCGGTAGGTGCCCTGGCGGATCGCGTCGGGCGTGCCCGGCGCCGGCGGCGGCGTCCGCAGCACGGGTCCGGCGGCACGCTCGAGGCGCACGCTGCCGAAGGCCTGCCGGAAGCGCTCGCCGGTGGCGAGGCGCATCTCGATGCGTTCGCGGAGGCCGCCCTTGTTGAGGTCGGCTACGACGATGGCCCGGTTCGGGTCGACCTGCGCTATCCGGCCCAGGTAGACGCGGTCGCCGGCGCGGAGCGTGCGCATCTCGCTGTCGCGCAGGAAGATGGCCGAAGCGCCCACCACGCTCACGAGCGAGTCCGCCTCTACATCCACGAGGTCGTCCGTGTTCGGCGGAAGGGTCTCGAGTATGTGCGGGAAGAACAGGTTCATGTACGGGCTGCGCGGCGGGTACGCGCTGGCCGGGATCGACATCAGGCTGTCGGGCGCGCTCATGCCCACGCCGCCGGCGAAGTAGGCGTCGACGGCCATGGAGAAGCGGGCCATGACCTCCATCCGGTCGACGTCGGTCTCCGGGTTCGGGCGTGTCACGATCGACTTCTGGATCTCAAGGTCTCGGATGCGGTACATCGCGGAGCTGTTCTCGAGATT
>Ga0307505_10000206_pt1 | contig 71812 bp, 62 predicted proteins | sample 23_S_MG_FD_202183 | JGI IMG/M metagenome (GOLD analysis project Ga0307505, IMG submission 202183) | Soil microbial communities from Populus trichocarpa stands in riparian zone in the Pacific Northwest, United States - 23_S | ecosystem: Environmental > Terrestrial > Soil > Riparian zone > Trees... | reverse complement strand
TCATGTGAAGAAGTGTTAAGTGTTATGTCTTCAGAAAGTCGCCAGATTCCCGGTGCGTTTCGCAGCGTGTTGATACTCGTGCTGCGAGTGGTTTTTGTCGTTGCGCTCGCGGGCGCCGGTTGGTTGATCTATCGGCAACTGCCCGCGACTGCATCCAGCGCGCAGGACGATCATCGCACCACCAACTTGCAGATCGTTTTGCAACAACCTGACAGCGGCGGCCCTGCGCTGGGCGTGCAAGTGAGCCTTTATCCGGTCAACGTAGTCGCCGTTCGTCACGAGTTTTTCAGCGAACCACGCGCGGGCAAGCGGTTTGACGACTTTCTGAAAGAACGCATGAAAGGCCGTTCGCCGGTCAACATGCGTCTCGACAAAGAGGGGCATGGATCAGTGGTGCTCGCGCCGGGCAGTTGGTGGTTGCACGCGAAACTCTCAGGCGATGAAGAGATCGAGTGGCGCTTGCCGGTGACGGTCATTGGACCGAAGCAGGTGATTGAATTGACGCCACAGAACGCTTACACGAGGAGCAGAACGTTTTAGTGCTCTCCCTCCGCCTCCAAAAAAAGCAGCTAAAACTTCGCGACATCGAGAAACCGCATAACGACGGAGAGGCGCTGGTGCGGGTGCTCCTGTCAGGGATCTGCAACACGGATCTGGAAATCGCGCGCGGCTACGCCGGGTTCAATGGAACGATTGGACACGAGTTTGTCGGCGTGGTTGAAAAGAGTGCTGACCGGAAGCTCGTGGGCCGTCGCGTTGTCGGCGAGATCAATGCGGGCTGCGGACGCTGTGAATTATGCCGCGCAGGTGATCCGCGACACTGTCCTTCACGCACTGTGTTGGGAATCGTCGGCCGAGACGGCGCGCACGCCGAGTTTCTGCAACTGCCAAACGTAAATCTGATTCCCGTTCCGAAGAACGTTCCCGACGAGCAGGCAGTGTTTACTGAACCCCTCGCCGCGGCGTGCGGGATTCTCGAACGCGCCGCAATCACGAAAAGCGATCGTGTTGCGGTGATCGGAGACGGCAAACTCGGACTGCTTTGCGCGCAGGTTGTTGCACTCACCGGCGCGCAAACGATGCTCGTCGGCAAGCACGCCGAGAAGTTAAGCATCGTTGAGCGGCGCGGAATCGAAACGTCAAAGCCCAACGATGCGGCCAAACGTCAGCGCGAGTTTGACGTGGTCGTCGAAGCTTCGGGCGCTGCGCCGGGTTTCGAACTCGCGCTTGCTCTGCTTCGTCCCAAAGGCAAATTGGTTTTGAAGTCGACGTTTCACGGTTCCACCGAGATCGACGCCGCACGGATCGTCGTCGACGAAATCTCGATCGTCGGCTCTCGCTGCGGACGTTTCCAACCCGCTCTCGATCTCTTGAAAAAGAACGCGATCGACGTCAACAGCCTGATCAGCGAAGAACATCCACTCTCAAACGCCCTCAAAGCCATGACCCGCGCAAAAACCCGCGGCATCCTCAAAATCCTCCTTCGTCCGTAAGATTCTCGGTGTTTTTTGCTCCGCGAGAACCCTTTCGCTATACTCTATCCCTTTCCTTGGGGCGAGGATCGGTAACGGAGGTAGTAATTATGTTTCAGTTTTCCAAGCACCGCGCAACAGATCAGGAGCAAGTTATTCTGCGAAAGCTGCGCGTCTGGATTGCGGCGCTCGCGGTGGCGTGTCTCGTCGCCGGCATCGGCATTGGCGCGATGTTGTCCGGACGGACGATCGTCGCACAAAACGACCTCCAGATTGCCCGTGCGCCCGAAGCGTTATCCGCCTCGTTCGCCGAAATCGCGAGACGCGTCGAACCTGCCGTCGTGAACATCGAAACCACGCAGCAACAGATCGAGGTCAGCGAAAAAGACGAAGACAAGGAAGACCAGGAGTCCAGCAATCCGCTCCAGGACCTTTTCCGCCGCCAGCAACGCAGACCACAACGCGGCATCGGCAGCGGCTTTATCGTGAACTCGAAGGGTTACATTCTTACCAACTATCACGTTATCGAAGACGCCGCCAAGATCAGCGTCATTCTGCAAACAAATGAAAAATATCGCGGCACTGTAGTAGGCTTCGATTCCGAAACAGACGTCGCGGTGCTGAAGATCGACGCGCCGAAAGATCTGCCAACCGTCACGCTGGGCGACTCCGACGCCGCGCAAGTCGGCGATTGGGTGCTCGCAATCGGTTCGCCTTTCGGCTTGGACCAAACAGTCACCGCCGGAATCATTTCCAAGAAAGAACGAGAGAGCCCGTACTTCAACGTCTTTCAGCGCTTCCTGCAAACCGACGCGGCGATCAATCGCGGCAACAGCGGTGGACCACTCGTCAACATGCGCGGCGAAGTGATCGGCATGAACTCTCAGATCGCTACGTCGACCGGTGATTACAACGGCATCGGCTTTGCGCTTCCGTCAAACGAAACATCGTTCGTCTACAAGCAGTTGATCGCGCAAGGCAAGGTCAAGCGCGGCTATCTCGGAATCACTCTTGATTCGGTCCGCGACGAGTTTGCGAAGGTTTACGGACTGGCGGAAGCACGCGGCGCAATCGTGATGTCCGTGACGCCGAAGGAAAACGGCCGCGAGACTCCGGCCTCGAAGATCGGCATCCAGCCCAGCGACATCATCGTCGAACTTGAAGGCGCGCCAGTGCTCAACGCGCAGGATCTGATTCAACGCGTTGCCAGCACGCCGGTCGGTCAGCAGATCACACTGGGCTTTTTACGAGACGTGAACGGCAAACTCGAAAAGCGCACCGCAACCGTAGCGCTCGACGAACGTCCCCCGTCACCAACGACCCGCGAGTGGGTTGAACCAACCAAAGCCGCTCCGAAGAACGCCGATCCAAAAGGAAACGCGCTTCGCCTCGGCATCACACTCGCCGAGTTGACGCCGCAGTTACTCGCCGATCGTCATTTGACCGGCGTTCAGGGTCTCTACGTGAAAGAGATCGATGCCAACGGACTTATCGCTGAGATTCGTGTTGGCTCCGGCCAGGCGGCGATGGCCGAAGGCGACGTGATCAATAAAATTAATCGTGTGCCCGTAAACACGCTCGCAGACTTTCAACGCGTGCTGAGCGGTCTCAAGCCGGGCGATCCAATTGTTTTGAATGTAACCAGGGTGCAATTGCAACGAGATGCGAAAAGCGAGCGCCTGCTGCTGCCGCTGATCGTGCAGTTCACATATCAGTAAATATGGCACAGGCAAAAAAGGCTCTTTCAAAATCCAGCGGCAAAAACAGTTCGCGCAACGGCGCGAGCCGCACGGTCACAAAAACTTACCAGAACTACATCGATGGCCAGTGGGTCGCGAGTCAGTCGGGCGAGATGTTTGAAAACATCAACCCCGCCGACACACGCGACATCGTCGGCCGTTTTCCGCTTTCCACCAGCGACGACGTTAACGCCGCGGTCAATGCCGCGCAGAACGCTTTCGATCGCTGGCGCAACACGCCCGCTCCCAAGCGAGCCGAGCTCCTGTTTCGCCTCGGCGAGATACTGATTCGCGACAAAGAACGCTACACCGCCGATATGACCCGCGAAATGGGCAAGGTCTTGAAAGAGGCCGGCGGCGACGTTCAGGAAGCGATCGACTGCACTTACTACACCGCCGGCGAAGGACGCCGTCTGCACGGCTTCACCGCGCCCGCTGAGATGCGCGACAAGTTTGCGATGTGCGTGCGGCAGCCGGTTGGTCTTTGCGGTCTGATCACGCCGTGGAATTTTCCGATGGCGATTCCGTCGTGGAAACTGATTCCCGCGCTGATCTGCGGCAACACCGTCGTTATCAAACCCGCGGAAGACACGCCGCTTTCGACGTACAACTTGATCAAGGCGTGTGAAGAAGCCGGCATTCCGCCGGGCGTCGTGAATCTCGTCACCGGTTATGGTGAATCAGTCGGCGCCGCGATGACGAATCATAACGCGCTGCGTTTGATCTCGTTCACCGGTTCGACTGAAACCGGCCGCATCGTCGCGTCGGCCTGCGCCGAACGCAACGCGATCTGTTCGCTCGAGATGGGCGGCAAGAACGCGATCATCGTCATGGACGATGCGGATATCGATCTCGCCGTCGAAGGCGCGATCTGGGGCGCGTTTGGAACTTCTGGTCAACGTTGCACCGCATCGTCGCGGCTCGTGGTTCACAAGAAAGTCTACAAGCAGTTTGTGACGAAGCTGGTCGAGCATGCGAAGGGTTTGCGCGTCGGCAACGGCGCGGATCCGAAGAGTGATGTTGGACCAGTGATTAACGCCGAAGCGGTCGAGAAGATCATGGGCTACATCCGCATCGGACGTAACGACGACGGCGCGAAGCTCGCCTGCGGCGGGAAGCGTCTGACGCGCGGCGATTACGCGTACGGTCATTTCATCGAACCGACCGTGTTCACCGATGCCGCGCCGGATATGCGTATCTCGCAGGAAGAGATCTTTGGACCAGTGACCACGGTGATTCCCGCGAACTCACTCGAGGACGCGGTGCAGATCGCGAACGGCGTTCGCTACGGACTCTCCGCTGCTATCTACACACGAGACGTGAATCGCGCGTTCAAAGCGATGAACGAGATGTACACCGGGATCTTCTACGTCAACGCGTCGACGATTGGCGCGGAAGTGCATCTGCCGTTCGGCGGCACGAAAGCTACCGGCAACGGTCACCGCGAAGCAGGAACGCAAGTGTTGGATATTTTCTCGGAGTGGAAGTCGATTTACGTCGACTTCAGCGGGAAACTACAACGCGCGCAGATCGACAACGTCGAAGCCAGCCACAGTAGCTAAGCCTTAAGCCACAAAAAAGCACAAGCAGCACAAAAGGGAACAGAGAGATGCTCCCTTTGTGCTTCTTGTGCCTTTTTGTGGCTCTACTTATGGCTCAGTTCGACGATGCGGTTTAGCAAGTCTTCAGGCGAAACGGGCTTCGACAGAAACGCGTCCACGTGTTCGCTCTCGTGGACCGCATTGCGGGGGTCGAGGGCGCTCAAAAGGATGATCGGCAAGCGCGACAGGTGCTTGCTGCCTCTCATAAACCGGCACAACTGATACCCGTCCAGGTTAGGCATCACCGCGTCAGTCACAACCACGTCCACGGTCGCACTCAGCAGAAACTTCATCGCCTCCAGTCCGTCTGTTGCCGAAACAACCCGGTAGCCGGCACGTTCGAGCACGACCTGGAGATAACGCCGGAGCGCCGGATCGTCTTCCGCCAGCAGCACACACTGACCGTTTCCCGCCGCTTCCGACAGATGTCGGGCCGGGCGCAGGATGTCAGGCGTGGCGGTCTCCAATTCTTCCGGTGTGATCATGATTGTGAGCTGAGACATTCGAGGCCGAGTGAGGCTTCAGAAGGTCGTTCGAGCCGGGGTTGGCTCGCCCTGCCAGAGTAGACCGCCGCCCGCGTGCTTGTCAATGTTATTGATTGTTTAGCAGGCGGCTCGTAACAAATCGCCCGAATTCCCGCCAGTTCCCGTCCTTTTGCTTAACTGAATCCACGACTTCGAGGCTTCCATCGGCCGTGAAACGGTAAACCGATTTTCCCTGCTCCGTCTCAGGGGAGCCCCAGACTGCGGTGAGGGATTGGCCTTCGACCGTGCACTTGATCGGGAAGGAAATGCCGCGGGAGTCAAACCACGTCCCCTCGCATTTTGCCTCGGAAGGTTGGTAGTAGGCGTGGCCTTCAAAGAGCCGGACCTGGCCGTTTGCGCCCTTCATCTCGTTCTTCAAACTGAGCCGCAGAAACTTCTCGCCGAGGACCCACTCCCACGACATCTGAAGCGTCGCCGGCATTCCCATGGCTTTTCCTTCACCCTTCCACGATCCGCTGAGCCGCTTTAAAATCGTGTCGTTCTGCGAATTGGCTGTGGCGACGGCCGTAAGCAACAGCAAAAAGCCGAGAATTGGGGTAGTGGTTCGGTTTCTCATAAAGTATCGACGGATGAGAGTCTGCCTTTCGACACGCTCGCAAAAGAAAGTTAACTGCGGTCAATAAACTGGCTGTGCCAGAGTTCCAGACCGAGAAGTTGAAAAACCTGGAGATTGTAGTCCTCGCGGCCGGAGAAGTTGGCGTCGATAACCCTCTTGACCTCAGCCGGACGAAACAGGCCGCGCCGTTTTATCGATTCCTCGGAGAGCAGATCGTTGACCATCGGACGCAGCGGACCGCGTAACCACGAACGTATCGGAGCGCCGAAGCCGGCCTTCTTCCGCCAAATCACGTCCTTCGGGAGCACGTTTTCGAGCGCACGTTTCAGCACGTACTTTCGCCTTAAGCCGTGCAGTTTCAAACGCGGCGGCATGCGCGCGGCCATCTCGATCATTTCGCGGTTCAGGAACGGAACGCGGACTTCGAGATTCGCGGCCATTGAGGTCTTGTCCGTCGTGATCAGGTTGAGACACGGCAGAAAAGTTTTTAGATCGACGTACAGGAGACGGTTGAGCGGCGCTGCATCGCTCACACGCGCGAAGTAACGGCGATGAGCCGCATAAGGGTCGTACTCGCATGTTCGCTCGCGCCATTCATCCGTGTACATGCGTTGCTTCATCTCGTTGGTGAAGTAGGTGCCATAGCCGAGATACCGATCTTCAAAATTCTCGGCCGCGCTACGCGCAAACTTCTTCGCGTTGCGCAGCGGCGCGGTGAATCTTCCGGGCAAGCCGCCGGGCAATACACCCGCAACTGTTTTCATCAGCGGCCGGCGCAACAAATTAGGCACTGGATCGAATGCTGCCGCGAGCTTCATCGCCAACTGGCGCGGATAGCCGGCGAACACTTCATCACCACCCATGCCCGAGAGCATCACCGTCAACGTTTCCCTTGCCGCCCGCGAGATCAGGTAACTCGGAATCGCCATGTCGATCGGCGGCTCTTCCATGTGATGGACCAGCTTCGGCAACAACTCCGCTACTGAAGGCTGCAGGATAATTTCGTGATAGTCCGTTTTTAACTGCTCGTTCACGCGGCGCGCCCACTGCACGTCGTCAGGAATGATGTCATAACGTAAATCTTCGCTCTTGATACCGGCGGTGTACGTACTGATCTTCTGATCGTCGCTGTGACGGTCCATCATCGCGACGATGCCGGAGGAATCGATTCCCCCCGACAGAAACGCTCCTAACGGCACGTCAGCAACCATCTCCATCTTCACCACACGGTCAAGCGTTCCTAGTACTTCCTCTTGCCACCAACGATCACTTCTCCGGTCGTCAATCTCTTCAAATGAAGCGTCCCACCATTGCGTGACCTTCACATCCCCGTTTTTGAACTGAAGATAGTGACCCGGCGGAACTGTCCTGATGCCGTCGAACAGAGTGCTTGGATCGGGCGCCCAGAGGAAGGTGAGAAATTGATGCAGCGCTTCCGGATTCAGGCGCGGCGCAATCAAGTTCGACGCGAGGATCGCTTTGACTTCGGAACCGAAGATGAACGCCTCCGGAGTGTTTGCGTAGTACAGTGGCTTGATCCCGACGTGATCGCGCACGAGCGTCAAGGTTCGTTCGCGATTGTCCCAAACCGCGAACGCAAACATACCGTTGAGACGGCTGATTCCTTCCCAGCCCCACTCCACAATCACTGCCAGTAAAACTTCGGCGTCGCTGTCGGTCTTGAACTTGTGTCCGAGCGGACGAAGCTGTTCGCGCAGTTCGCGGTAGTTGTAGATTTCGCCGTTGAAGGTGAGAGCAAAACGTCCGTCGGGCGACAACATCGGTTCGTGGCCGGCAGGAGTCGGATCGATGATGGCGAGCCGCCTGTGACCGAGACAGACACGCCCGCCCGAGTCGTCAATCGGATCTGAAACCCAAACACCCTGATCGTCGCGGCCACGATGCTCGATACTTTCGAGCATTGGACCAATCAGCGTGTCAGACTGCCGGCTTACTATTCCAGCGATACCACACATTTAGTTCTGAGAGAGTCGAGAATGCGAAATGTAGTGCGGGTCGTTGCGGCTAGTTCATCGAGACTGATCGGCGCTGGTCCGCCTTCGCGCAGCGCGGCGCAAACACGTTCGATCTGTGTCCGTTGTCCCTTATCCTGTATTTTTCCGTGGCGAAAGTCGTCCAACACAAAACTCTTCCCAGCGCCGAAGATCTCGACGCGTTCCTTCGCAAGCGACTTGTCGCCTTCACTCAGGTAGGCAATCACGCCGTTAGAACCGTCGGCAAACCGGAGATTAATAAACACCGAGTCTGCATCCACGATCTTCGGCGACTTCGCGCTGACCGACTCCGCAAAAACAGACACCGGTCTCGCGCCGGTTAGAAACTGCATCAGATCGACGAAGTGACAAACCTCACCGACGATGCGTCCACCGCCCTCGAGCGGATCCTGCGTCCAATGTTCTTTCGGAATGTGACCGGCGTTGACGCGATAGAGTATCGACAACGGCGTGTCGCGATTAGCGAAAACGTTCTTCGCCTGTTGAGCCGAAGGAGAGAAGCGACGATTGAAACCAACCATCAAGCGGCCGCTGGATCTTTCCGCGGCTTCTAAAAGGGCGTAGAGCTGATCGTCGTTGAGCGCCAATGGTTTCTCGACGAAAACACTCTTGTTTCGCTCGAGCGCTTTGCGTGCGAGCTCGGCGTGCAGATCGTGCCGCGTCCCGACGACGACGAGATTCACATTTGGATCATCGAGAACTTCCTCTGCGGAAGAAACGGCTTCCGCAAAACCAAATCTCTTGCCAACATCATGCGCCGAAATCCCTGACGCCGTGGCAATCGAACGAAACTCAACGCCTTCGGTTTTGAAGTGCGGCAGCAACATCGCCGGCACATAACCACCAGCGCCAACCACACCCAGCACAATCGACTTCTCCGTCTTGCGGGCTTTCGCTGGTGTTCTCAACGAAACACGTCGCGCAACCTCAGCTTCAGGATCGTAATTCAGCAACACGCCAATATACGGTTCACTCGAGCTACCGGAGATCAACTGGTAAGCGCGTTCGGCGTCTTCGATTTGAAACCGGTGCGTTGTCAGCCGATCGACATTGACGCGGCCATCGCCGACAAGCTCAAGAAAACTCTCGATGTTTCGGTTCTCGGTCCAACGCACGTACGGCAGCGGATAATCGTGACCTTTCTCTTCGTAATCCGGATCGTAACGTCCTGGGCCATACGACATCGAGATCATAAGCTTCAGCTCACGGCTGAAAAACGGCGCGCGAGGAATGTCGAGTCCAGTCATGCCGACGACGATCACACGCCCCTTCAAGCGCGAGATCTTTGCGGCAAGCTCGACCGGTTGATTCGAATCAGTTGCAGCAGTTATCAGCACGGCGTCCGCCCCGCGGCCACGCGTCCAGGCTTCGATCTCTTTTCCCACCTGTTCGCCCGAAACAGAAGCAGCGTCAGCTCCAAGCTCCAGAGCCAAAGAAACTCTGCTCGGGTCCAGATCCAAACCAAACACACGGCAACCGTTCGCCTTGAGCAGTTGCACGGTCAGTTGGCCCACCAAACCCAACCCGATCACGACCACGGATTCGCCGAGCGTCGGCTCTGCCAAGCGCACCCCTTGCAACGCGATCGCGCCAAGCGTCCCGTACGCGCCGGCTTCAAAACTCACCTGCTCCGGCAAATGCACGCAAAGATTCTTCGGCACTGACAGAACTTCCGCATGCGACGCAAATCCAACTCCCGCACACGCCACCCGGTCACCCACCTGAAACTCACTCACATCTTCCGCCACCGCCGTCACAATTCCCGCCGCGCTATAACCCAACGCTTGCGACGCAACCATCTTGTCGCGTACAGCAGCCACCGTGTTGAGCAACCCTTCGCTCTTCACTTTCGCGACGACAGCCTTAACCAGATCCGGCCGCTCACGCGCCTCCTGGACCAACCCTTTACTGACCAGTTCGACCGCCGCCCTCTCCGTGCCCGCGCTAATCAACGAAGCAACCGTCCGCACCAACACGCGCCCGCGCTGCAGCGCAGGCACCGGCACTTCGCCTACGAAGGGCCTACCCGTCTTTCTGTTCTGCAAAACCTGTTTCACTTATCTGTTTTATCCTTGTCCCTCAGAACCTGCTCAATAAGCTCACTCACGTGTTCAGCGCGCGCCTCCCAAGTTCCCGAAGCAACAGCGTCCTGTCGTTTTCTTCTCAAATCAGGATCACTCTCGCTCAGCGCCTCCTCAACCAATCGCAAAAAATCATCACGACTACGCGCAACACGCAACACATCCCGCATCGGCTCATACTCCGGCAACGGCGCAATCACCACCGGCTTACCCGTCGCGAGATACTCACGCACCTTGATCGCCGAACCATAGCTCGTAAAAGACTGCTCAGTTTCCCACGGCAACACGCAAACGTCGAATCCCGCCGCATACTTCGGCAACTCCGCATACGGCACCGGTGGCAGAAAATGCGTATTCGGCAAATCCTCGATCTCCAACCCGCGCGACTTGTTACCAATAAAGATCCACTGCCACTCCGGACGCTCCCGCGCGGCGCGCTTGATCAACTCCTGGTCCACCAGCCACGGTTCGATCGCGCCAAAGTAACCCAAACGCGGATGCGGAATCCCGGCAATCTCAGGCGCGACCGTCACTGTTCCCTCACCGACGCGCCGCCAGTGCTCGTAATCAACACCCTGTTCGAGCAAATGCGAACGTTCACATCCGCGCGTCGCTTCGTTGAAGAGTTTACGGCCGGAGTAAAACACCAAATCCGCTGCGTCAATCGCGTGCTCGTGCATCCGGCGGATCTGTGCCGGATCCGTCGCATGGTCCATCGTGTTTGCATCGTACTTGTCCGACACCTGGTAGACCACCGCGGCTTCATCAAGCGTTCCAATCATCTCCGCGGCGGTCGGAATCGCGATCCACAGAATCGGCTTTGTCAAACCACGGCTGCGCGCGAGCTTTCCGATCTGCGCACTCAACAAACGCCGGTTCACCGAACGCGCCGCGGCACTGCCGAAGAATGGCAAACTCGCAGGCGAAACAACCGTGATGCCTTCCTGCGTCTGGCGCGCGAGTTTCGAATAGCTGCCGAGTTTGCGCTTGATACGCGGCAACAGATCCTTGTGGGCCAAACCCGGCAACCCCATGGAGATCGAGTTAACAAAGATCACTTTGTTTCCCGCGCTCGCGAATTTTCGCATCAGGTGTGCTTTGGAGTGCGGATGGTGGTACCACCAGTCTTCGCCACCAAAGCAGATTATCGATCTATTTTGCAACATGAAAACTAACCACAGATTACACCGATTCAGTGTAATCTGTGGACAACCCTATGGCCCTGAAGCATCGGTCGGCCCTCATACTAGTCCTCTTTCTCCTCGCCCTCGGAGTGCGCTTCCTCACTTGGCAGGACAATCGCCGAGACATCTCGAAGGTCCAAACCAGCGTCACTGACGGCTACAAAGACTCGGCGCGCCAACTCGCGAGTGGCGATTTGAAGTTGTTCGCGAGCGACATCAACCACATGGGCCACCCGCCGGGTTATCCGATTCTCCTCGCCGCGATCTTCAAAACATTTGGCGACTCAAACACGGCAATTCAATTCATACAGATTCTCTTCGACGCCGTCGCGGTCGTGCTCATATTCCTGATCGCACTCGAGCTTCTGCCCCTCACTGCCGCAATGCTTTGCGGTTTGCTAGCCGCGATCTCACCGCAGTTTGCGTACTTCACCGTGGCGCTGCTGCCAGACTCGTTGGTAGTCCCGCCCATTCTTCTGGCGGTCTACCTTTTAGTCCGAGGGCGAAAGAAACCTTCACTCCTAAACTTCGCATTCGCCGGCGCACTCATCGGCGTATCCTGCTGGTTACGCGCTAACGCGTTACTGCTTCCGTTCTTTCTCGCAATCTTGACGCCGCTGTTCGTGCAACGCGGCAAACGACTCCACACCGCAGCCGCACTCGTCGGCGGTGCGTTGCTCGCGATCGCGCCGATCACGATCAAGAACGCGATCGTCTTTCGCAGTTTTATTCCACTCTCGCTCGGCGCCGGTCAAACGTTTCTCGAAGGCATCGCCGATTACGACGAAAAGAAACGCTTCAACATCCCCAACACCGATCTCGGAATAATGCGTCAGGAAGCGGAATGGTTCGCCAATCCTGAATACGCGGAACTACTCTTCGGACGCGACGGCGTCGAGCGCGATCGCATGCGCATCAGGCGCGGCCTCGGCGTGGTCGGCTCGCATCCGTTCTGGTTCGCGGGCGTGGTCGCTCGACGGGGCGTGGCGTCAACGCGGCTCGATCCGGTGCCGGTTTTGAATCCTGAATCTCCTGTCAGTTACGACATTCCTTCCTTTGCTGCTAACGAGCAGTGGCTGCGTCTAAAAGGTGACCGGTCGAAGTACTCCAACCTGCACCTCTCAGAAGCTCTAACCGTAAAACCAAACACGGATTATGCGTTTCAGCTCCCGCTAAAACTCGAGAGCGGCCGCGTGCAGATAAAAATCACCGATCACGAACAAAAAAGAGTCCTGGCTTCAACCGGCGTTGACCTGGTTGAAGGTGTGCCTGCGGATGAACAACCAAGTCTCAATCTGGCGGTGTTGTTTAGCAGTACGGGACACACTCAGGTGCGATCTTCTATCGCAAACTTCGCGGCGGAAGAGTCGGTCGTGCTGGTAGGAACGGGCCGTCTGGTCGAACTCGGACCAAGTTCGTATCAGTGGCTGCGCTACGTGCGCCAGCCGCTCGGATTTCTGCAAAGATTTTTTAAGACGGCGTGGGTACTTCCGTTTGCCGTAATTGGCTTGATCCTGATGATGAGGAAACGCGACTGGCAGTCGCTCGTAATCCTGCTCGCTGTTCCCGCCTACTACCTCGTGGTCCAATCAACACTGCATACGGAACGGCGCTACGTCTACATCATTCACTTCTTTTTCCTGGTTCTCGTTAGCGAGGCGTTGTGGAAGATCGCAACCAGTGGCTATGCCTTCGCCGCCGGTTTCTTCGCGACGCACAAACCCGAAACACCAAAGGGCAGATTCGTGTAGCGCAGGATCGTACTCTCGGTTCCAAACAGCGCGCCAAAAACTCCATTCAGCGCCGAGACGTTGATGTTATTTTCCGTGTCAGTTTTGATTCCCGTCAGCCGCATCAGTTTCCTGACGAGCAGAATCGGCAAAAAGAACGTGATGTTTGCGTAAGTAGAGCGCTCGATCTCAAAACCCGCCTGTTCGAGCACCCGCCGCATCTCCGGCAAACGATAACGCCGGCGGTGATTGCTCACGTCGTCCTGCACGCCCCACAGAAACATAAACGTCGGCACAAACAGCAGTGCGTGTCCGCCCGGACGCAAGACGCGATACATCTCTTTCAATCCCGCGAGATCGTCGTCCATGTGTTCCACGACGTCGAACGCAGTGACGAGATCAAACGTGCCTTCCTCGTAGGGCAACTCTTCGCCCGCACCCTGCCTCACGTGGTCCAACCCGCGTTCACGGCAAAACGCCAGCGCGTCTTCGGAAACGTCAACACCTTCCGCATCGCCATACTTCGAAAGCAGCAGCAGGTTCGCGCCCGTCCCGCAACCGACGTCGAGAATACGCGGACGCCGATCGGTAACCCGCTTACAAATGCTCTCGACAAAACTCGCGATGATGCGGCGGCGCCCGGTGTACCACCAGTGCGACTGCTCTACCCGAAACAGGATCGGGTAAGTGTGTTCCATCATCTCGCGCGGCAGCGCGCCGGGGATGCTTTTTGCTTCTGAGTTAACCGACAACTACGAACGTCTCCATGGTTGAATTTTGAAACCACACCCCGCGAATACGATCAACAATGCATGCATCGGCAGCACGTAACGGATTTCGGTGTGGCCGACGGTGCCCGGTACGAGATAGTAAAGGATCGTCACCAGCAATACACAACTCAGACGCCAGTCTTCGCGCAAGGCCATCAGGATGCCAAGCGCCGCGAGCGGCAAAAAGAGATACCGCACCACGCTCTGAATCATCCCCAGCACGTTCACGCCAAACGCCAGCACACCGCCTTGCCGTTCGGGCGGTAAACACTTTCTGCTGGTGACGTTTACGCCGCTCGAAGCCGAGTACGGCACAGGATCGCCCGCAACTTTCAGCATGCCCCACATCCGTCCCAACATCACGCCCGCGTACCACACCGGATGCTGCTTGATAAAGTCCAGCGACTCGCGCGTGCGTTCCTTGTCGCGGCGAATGCCATCAGGCCACTGCATATCAATCGGAAAATCGGGCGGATATCCCAGCTTTTTCCGCTCGTGCTCGAGCAACTTGTCGTCGCCAAAAAGGAATCCGTGCTGGCGGCCCAACTCAGTTTCGCCGAGTCCTTCCCAAAGGTTCGTGCCAATCGTGCCGCCGGTGGGGGTGAAATCAGGAAAGACAAGATAGTTGCGTATCACGAGCGGCGCAATCACGAACACCGTTCCCACCATCACGGCCGCGCTCATCAACCAGCGGCGCCGCCACGTTGTTCTCGTGAACAGCAGTAGTACGACAGCCCAACCCACGAACAAATACAACGGGTTCACGCGAAACCAGCACCCGATTCCGAGCAACACACCCGCGCCGAACGCGAGCCACACACCGTTGCGTTGCGCCGCCAACAGCAACAACCAACAGCCGCCGAGCACGAACCACGTCGCCGGCGCGTCCGCTGAAGGATACGCGCCATACATCGCCAGCAGTGGCGACAGTGCAGATAGAAAACTCGCTGCAATCGCAGCACGCCAGCCAAACGCCGTCCACGCAATCCCGGTGATCAGCACAAACGAAAGAATGAGATCTACGATCCACTGCACGCTCTGAACAACGTATGCCGAACGCTCGCCGCTGAGTTTGTAAATCACTGCTACTGTGGCCGGAAACGCGGGCGGATACTGCGAGAGATCGGTTCGCGTAGGATCGTCGATCCAGAAGAGTCTTTGCTTGCCGTCGAGAATGTTGCTCGCCTGCCGATCGAATTTTGCGTAAGAGCCGACCTGAAACCACGCCTGGTCGTGGAGATGCGCGCGCATGAACTGGAGCGTGAGGCCGCGTACGCAAAACGTGAGGATCAAGGCGCCCAGCAGCAGGAGCAATCGGTTGCGATTAAACATTTACCTCGTAGCTGGTGGCCTTCTCTTTGGCGTTCTCTTTGGAGTTGCTGGCCGGGAACCCCAGCCTTTCCTGGACCACATAAAGCGGACGCCGTTTCACTTCCGTGTAAATCCGGCCGAGATATTCGCCGAGAATGCCGAGCGACACGAGCTGCACGCCGCCCATAAACAACACCGCGACGAAAATCGAGGCCCAGCCTCGAACTACGTTCGTCTCGAGAAAGCGATCCACGATCGCCACAATGATGCCGGCCACGGCAATCCAGATCGCGAGAAAGCCGCTCCAGATAGCCAGCTTCAAAGGCACGAGTGAAAACGAGATGATGCCGTCGGTCGCAAAGTGGACCATCTTTCTTAACGGATATTTACTCGCGCCCGCGTGACGCGCCGCGCGAGCGTACGGCAGCGCGATTTGGCGAAATCCGGCCCAACTCACCATGCCGCGCAGGAACCGCGCGCGCTCCGGCATCGCCTTCAGGACGTCGAGAACCTTGCGATCGATCAGCCGGAAGTCGCCGGCATCGAGCGGCATTTTCGTTTCTGAAAGGCGATTGATTAGGCGATAGAACACTTTCGCCGTCCAGAGTTTGAATTTGCTTTCGCCTTCGCGTTCGAGACGAACGCCGTAGACCACCTGGTGACCCTCGCGCCAGAGTTCGACCATCCTCGGGATCAGTTCCGGCGGGTCTTGTAAATCGGCGTCGATGATCACCACGGCGGCGCCGGCCGCTTCTTCCAGACCCGCGCTTACGGCGATCTGGTGACCGAAGTTGCGCGACAGGAACAGCAGGCGGATGTGTGGATCGAAGAGTTGGAGCTCGGCGAGGATCTGTTGCGTGTTGTCGCGGCTGCCGTCGTCAACGAAGACCAGTTCGTAGTCTTCGTTCATTCCGCTGAGCACACTTGTGAGCCGCTCGTGCGTCGCGCGCAGCACGGCTTCTTCGTTGTAACAGGGAATGATTACCGACAGCAGCATCCGTTTACTTTTTCGCGGTGATGATGACGTTCCAGCCGATCCGTCTACCTAAGGCCTCGAACAGCTTGTCTGAAACTACCCCGGAGAGAAACCGCAGCTCTTCACGTATGAGTTGCTCGACTTCAACGTCTACTTCGCGAAACTGACTGAACAATGCGCGTGCTTCGTTGCGGCTGTAGACCTTCACCAGCGGGCGCGCGTCGTGATTGCTGATTTCGATCACGCGGCTCATGATTTCTTCCGCTGAACGCCCTCGGAGAAACTCACCGCCTAACAACCCACGCCGCAGAATAATCTCAAACCAATAGTTAAGCGAGTGGCGGTGATAGAGCATCACTTTCGCCGTGCCACCGGGGCGCAGCACGCGATGCACCTCGCGAATCGCGCCGGCCGTGTCGGGCGTGTGATGCAGGACGCCGTTTGAATACACCACATCGAAAGACTCTGAAGCAAACGGCAGTTGTTCGCCGTCGCTGATCATGAAGTTTCCGGGAGCGCCATAAAGCGCGAAACGGTGCCGCGTGATTTCGACTGAGCGAGGCGTCAGGTCGATGCCTGTGCAGTTCGCACCACCACGGGCAAACTGCAACAGGTCACTGCCCATCCCGCAACCGATCTCGAGCAAGCTCGCGCCGCGAAACTCTTCGAACCCCATCACACGGCGCATCCACGGCGCATATTGCTCGTAGCGGTGCCGTTCGACGGAATCGAAAAACTCGCGCGTCCCGAGCTCGTGCTCGCGCTCATACTCCGCGCCACACGGATCCTGCCCCCACTGCTCTCGCGCCCGAACTTTTTCTTCAGCCAGCGTGGTCATTATTGGTTCTTATTCAGCTACCCACGACTCGTACGCATCGAGCACTCGCTGTGCGTTGTGCGTCCACGTGTGGTTCTGTACGGCGGCTTCGCGGGCGTTTGGACCAAGGCGTTTGCGGAGGTCGTTTGATTCGGCCACACGCACGAGGGCCGAAGCGAGCTCATTGATATTGCCCGGTTCTACTAACAGCGCCGTCTCCTCATTGCTCAACACTTCACCGATCTGCCCGAGCCGGCTCGCGACGATCGCTTTGCCCATCGCCATGTACTCAAAAATTTTTGTCGGTGAACCAAAGAAGTCACTGCCGTCAGCAAGCGGCACATGCGGCGCGACCAAAATATCGCACGCATCCAACAGCGCCGGCACACGCTCATGCGCCACTGTACCCGTGAAGATCACGCGCCCGCGCTCGCGTTCAGCCGTCAACAACCGCTCCACTTCGCCGTACAGACTGCCGCTTCCAACAAGCAAAAACCGGATCGGCACGTTCGCCGGAATCAACCTGATAGCCTGCGCCAGTTCAACCACACCGTGCCACGGTCCAAACGTGCCAACAAACCCAGCGACCAAATCCTTGTTACTAAATCCAAGGTCGTCGCGCACTTGCAAACCGCCTATCCCCGGCCGAAACAACTCCACGTCTACCGCATTCGGATTCAGAACGATTTTCTCAGCCGCGACGCCGCGCGCTTCGAGGTTCCGGCGCTCGACTTCCGACACGACAAAAATACGCGCCGCCGCCCGAAGGTTCAATCGTTCATAACGCTCCAGCAGGCGCAAACTCCCCACGCGGTCCCAATGTTTTCCGACCCACACTTCCGACCCGTTGTACTCGAGAAACAACGGCCGCCCCGTGCGCACCGAAGCTGCTACACCAGCCCAACTGAACCGCGCGTAGCGTTGATAAATAAAGTCAGGCTTTGCCTGGCCGATCAACGGCACGACGGCACGCGTGAAGACGAGATTGTTGTGAATATCAAACAGCGCGCGCGTACCGCCGATCGTTTCCGGCGGAACGACAGTGAACCGTTCGTCTGACGCATCAAGACCCGCGATGTGATCATTGCTGATGATCGCGAGCTCAACTCCGAGCCCGCGCAACGCATCGACCACGCCCTTGATATGACTGGCAGCACCACCCGCTTGCGTGCCTGGACCAGGCGTCGCGCGCAAATAGCTAACTCGCGGCGGGCCTGAGTTGCGAGCGCGAACATGAAGCTGCTGATCGAACGTCTTCACCGCTCGTTCGAGCCGATACAATTCCCGGCGCGATTGCGCCATATCGATCGCGCCACTGAACGCTTCACCACCTAGTCTAAACGGCGCACCCGCGATCAGACGCTCGCGCGTTCTGCGCACCCATCCGTTATGACTGTCAATCATTACGACTTCACGCGCGCCCGCGAGTGCGCCGAAAAGCATGAACAGGTTCTGTCCGCGTTGCCACGCGAGACGCTCAGTCGCAATCGCAAAAACATCCGGGCGGCGCGCGCGCAAAAATGAAAGCCGTTGATTGACACTGCCGGTTTCAAACTCACCGCGCGAGATCGTTTCGATGGAGGCTTGCGGATAAAGCTCAACGGCTTTGGCGTGACAACGAGCGAAGTCGCCGCTGAGTGCGAGCAGCACGACTTTCATCCACGCAAACTCCCGCGTGCTGTCGCCATCACCGAACGGCGCGTAGTGGCCAGGAAATAAAACGCCACAAGCGCAAAGATCAACGCGTAACTCACGGTCGAAGCAATCGCGGCGCCGTACGCGCCAAGCTGCGGCACGAGCGCGAACACAAGCACAAGGTTCACCACCAGTGTCACGATCCAATAAATCGGGATCGTGCGTGGCAACCCGAGCGCGGAGAAATGTTGGACCAGCACCGATTCGAGTCCGATGAGATACACACCCGGCAGAAGAATCAACAGTAAGGTGGTCACTTCCGAGAACGCCGCTCCATAAACCAGCGGCAACAAGAAACTCAGCGGCACCGCGACGAGACAACAAACAAGCATGATCAGCGCGGTGTGTTTGGTGACCTGCCACGTGGTCTCGCCCTGCGCGTCTTGTTCGGCAGTTACACGCGGAAACAACAGCGTCGCGATCACACTCGGCAGCAACATGAACAGCATTCCAAACTGTGTCGCCACACTGTAGACACCGGCTTCCGCTGCTCCACGAAAGTGACTCACAACGAGCAAATCCGCACGGAAAATAATCGCGCCCGCGAGCACGGAAATATGGAATTTGAGCCCGTAAGTGATCATGCGCCGCAACAGCGCGGCATCAGCTCGCCATCTTGCCTCGACGAGTTTCCTGCCCGCCGCAACCAGCAGCACGGCAATAACCACACTGACGAGAATGCTACTCGCTGTGTTCAACTTCACCAGCGCATCGAGTCCTAAACTCAAAACCACCAACGCCACCAACGCATTGATCAGAACAAACGATTGACCGATTAGATCCAGCAAGTTGAACTCACGAATCTTTCCCACTGCCAAAAGGATATTGAGCCCGATCAAAGTCACAAGTTGAAACGGAATCGAAATGGCAGCGATGCGGATCAGTTCCGGCGGAACAAAGCCAAACCAGTCCGGACGAACCGAAGCGACAACGCTCAACACCACTGCCAAAACCGAACCTGCCAGCGCGGCGAACAAAAACGAATTAATTACAGCCGCCCGGAAATGTGCGCGGTCCTGCGCGATGAAGTAGGTGTTCGAAGAAGGCAGACCAAAACTTCCGAGCTGCACGATCGTCGTCACCGCAACGTTGATAACCGCGAGCTCGCCGACGCCTTTCGCGCCTAACCAATGCGCGACGATGATTCCCGCCCCGACGGTGTTGACGATCATCAGCACGCGTGTGCCTAGCGTCCACGCAACGTCGGCTGAAAACTTTCGGTCGGTCACGGGCGGTCGATCCACCTCTCATACCATAAGCTGAGATTTAATAGCGCCCACAAGTGAAAGCCCCAGTCTTTCTTTTGTTGTCGATGTTCGTCGAGCATCTTCGCCACGAACCCGTAATCCAACAAATCTCGTTTTCGCATCGTCGAGTTCATCAAGTGCTCGTCAAACCATCCGCCTAAACCTTCTCTAAACCACTCACGCACCGGCGCGCCAAAACCGCGTTTCGGTTCGTAGAGCAGATCGTGCGGCAGGATCGTCTCCAACGCTCGCTTAAGAATGTGCTTCCCTGTCGTGCCTTCGACTTTCAACGAACGCGGCAACCCGAGCGCGTATTCAACCAGATGATGATCGAGAAACGGCACGCGCGCTTCCACGCTTGTGGCCATGGTGATCTTGTCGACGCGCATGAGCAGAAGCTCCGGCAAGCGCAACTTCAATTCCAGATACGTCATGCGCGCGAGGAAATCAGAGTCGGGCCGCTCCTGCTCGATCTGTTTTAAGTACGGCTCAACCACGCGCAGCGACGACAGCCCATTCATTCGCCCGCGCAACGACTGCGATAACACACGCGGCTTGAACGTTTCATCGTAAACAACTGCGCCGCCCCAAAACAGCGGCTCGTCAGCACCCAGACGGCGGATCAACTCAATCGCCGCGCGTTTTCTGCCCGTCGCTTCCAACGCCGGCCGCGACAAACTCGACAACGCCCTTCGCAATCCACGCGGCAACGTCTCTGCATGCCGCCAGAAATTCTCATAAATCCTCAAGTGGCGCACGTAATTATCGTAACCACTGAAGATTTCGTCAGCTCCCTCTCCAACTTGGACCACGATCGTTCCCGAATCGCGCGCCAACTGCGAAACGTAGTAAAGCGGCACACAAACCGGATCGGCAATCGGCTCGTCCTGGTGAAAAACGAGCCGCGGCAGAAACTCCTGCATCTCTTTCTCGGAGATGATTACCTCGTGATGGTTCGTGCCAAACTGATTGGCGATGCGGCGCGCCGACTGCAGCTCGTTCAGATACTCGGCATCGCTGAAACCGACCGTGAACGTTTCCACCGGCCGCGACATCAGTTCCGACATCAACGCGACGTTTGCTGATGAATCGACGCCGCCCGAAAGAAATACGCCAAAGGGAACGTCCGACATCATGCGTTTGCGGATCGAGTCGCGCAGCAGGCGCAGGATCTCCGCGCGATGTTCGCTTTCGTCGCGAATCACCGGTTGCGTGGGAGGCAGTGCGTCCCAGTATTGCCGGATGTTCAGTGTGCCGTCGCGTTTGAGCGTCAGCATGTGGCCCGCGGGAAGCTTTTGAATGTCGCGAAAGAGCGTCGTGGGCGCAGGCGTCGTGAGGAAAGTTAGATAGTGATAGAGCGATTGTTCGTCGATGTCGGGTGTGACGGCAGGATGTTGCAGGATCGCCTTGATCTCCGACGCAAAAATGAAGCGGCCGTCTTTGTGATAGAAGTAGAGCGGTTTGACGCCGATGCGATCGCGGACGAGCACGAGCTGTTGCTGGTGCGCGTCCCAGAGCGCGATCGCGTAGTCGCCTTCGATCTCGTGAATGAAGTCGAGGCCGCGCTCTTCGTAAAGATGGATGATCGTTTCGGAATCGGTGCGTGAAGCGTACTTGTGGCCGCGCGCTTCGAGATCCTCACGAAGCGTTGCGTGGTTGTAGATCTCGCCGTTGAAAACGAGCCAGGTGTTTTCGTCGCAGCCGTGCATCGGCTGATGTCCAGCCGTGGAAAGATCGATGATCGAGAGCCGCCGGAAGCCGAAGCCACCGCGCTTGTCGTCAAAGATCAACTCGCCGGAATCGTCCGGGCCGCGATGCGTCATCTCATCGCGCATTCGCGCGATGAGCGAAGTCGTTGTACGTCCTTCGCTCGCGCCGTATTCCCAAACTCCGCAAATCCCACACATTATTTATTCAGAAAAAGTTGCCAGCTTAGTTTGCCGGGCTGGCCGCTGATACGCCAGCACGCAGACACAGAGTCGATCAGTTCGCCGTAATTGCGTGACACGTGTTGGTTCACGAGCGAGGGTTGTTCACTGAGAGATAGCGAACGCACCACCAAACCGGAATCCTGCTTTTTATCCCGGGCTTCGATCTCCGCTCCTCTAACTTCAAACTGCAAACCGTTGGCGAAATGAAACCACGTCTCAAACTCGTGCTCTCCATCACCAAAAAACTCGTCTTCAATCAACCACGAACATTCACTCTTGTTGAATGTCACAGTCCGCCGATGCGTCACCGGAGAGCTTAGTCGACGGTAACCATAGTGTTCCGCGACAACCTTGTCATAGTTCTCATTCGACTGCCATTCGAGCACGCGTGGCTGCGCTTCGTTGCCGATGACGAAGGGCATGTTTGGGTCGGTGGTGTTTTGTTCTTCGCCGTCGATTTTGACGGTCGAATGATAGGCAGTGGAACGAAACACGTGGCGCATTTCGAGATTTGCGGTGTACACGTACGTGCCGGGATCGATAATGAATGCACGTCCGCGCGCGGAGACCTCGATACTGAGCGCATCGTTGTGGCCGTGCGAACCGCGTCCGTTGATTCCTGCGCCGCTCCCGTTGAAGCAGAGATAACAATCACTGCTACGCATGATGTAAATGCCGGCGTCGGGAAAGGCTCTTGAGGTCTCCTGCGGGAACATGAGATCCGGCGCGTTTAAGACTTCAGCGCCGAGTTCCAACACGTAAGCGTGATCGTCAGCGTTGTATTCGCGAAACGGCAGTACCTGGCCGCCGTCTGTGTCGCCGATCAGCGGCGCGAGCCCGTCGGGTCGCAGGTAAGCTTTCACGTATTCGAGCATCTGGTGCAGCTTGCGCCGATACTTTTGCGGGATCTCTATTCTGCTTTCGCGGCACAGCGCGAACGAGTAAAGAAAAAGTTCCAGCACAAAGCGGTGGTAGCCGGTTGAGGATTCAAAGTCGGCGCCGTCCGCGAGAATCTGCTTATCCATCTCGCGCAGCAACTCTGCCAAACCAAAGATCTTCCACGACTCCGCTTCATTCAACTCGGGTAGCAGAACGCCGAGCCACAACAGCCCGGCAACGTCGGAAAGGTAATGATTGCTTGTCGCGATATAAGAGAATTCGAGGTTGTTTTGGATGTAACGCCCGTGCTGTTGCAACAGGCGCAGAACAAACTGTAAGGCGTCGGAGTCGAGTGAAGTGCGAAAGCGTTCGAAGGCGACGAGAATGTTCATCGCACGCAACGCGACTTCCATCGCGCAGGTCCAGTTTGGACCACGGCCGTACGGGTTTTCTGAGTGCCAGCTTTTTAGTTGACTCAGGAAGTCAGCGGGGTCGTTTAGTCGGAGTAAATGGCCCAGGCGGTTCAGTTCCCACACGACTCGAATGTCCGAGCCATCAGAACGGAAGAGTTGAATATCGCGGTGATAGTCGAGCGGCCACAGATAACCTGAACGAGGGTCTCGTCGCCAGTCGATCACGGGACTGGGATTTAAAGCCGAATCAAAAGAAAAACCAATTTGTTTCTTGTTTTGGAAGTGACTCAGTAGCTCTGCCGGCGTCATGCGCGAGAAAGGTGGCGCCAGGGAAAGTGGCTGGTCCTGGTCGAGCGTAGCACGCTCGCGACGGCTCGTCGCTGCTACGCGGCTGCGCCGGATTGCTTCGCGTGCGGCAGTTGTTAGTTTTACTTCGCCGCGAAGAACACGTTTTAGTTTTTTGGTGACGGACATCGAGCGGTGTTAGGCGGAAAGCGAGAAGTCTTCGAGCGCGTCGAGTATGCGCTCGGAAGTGTGTCCGTCCCAAAGCGGAGGTTGGTTGGTTGTTCTCTTGGCTGAACCGTTCAAAGCGGCTTTAGCGGCGGTGACAATTCGGGACGTGTCGGTGCCAACGATCACGTTCGTGCCGAGTTCCACAGTAATCGGACGTTCGGTGTTCTCGCGCAAGGTCAGACATGGAATGCCGAGCGCGGTCGTCTCTTCCTGAATGCCGCCGGAGTCAGTCAACACCAGACGCGCACCGCTGTAGAGGTTAAGAAAGTCGAGATAACCAAGCGGATCGATCAGCCGCAAGTTCGTGATTGCCGCAGCGCGATCGGTCAAACCAAGCTCAGCGATCGTCTTTCGCGTTCGTGGATGAACCGGAAAGATCACGGGCAGCTTTTCTGCAATCGACTCGAGCGCCGCGAGTATGCGCGCAAAGGTCTCCGGTCTGTCGACATTCGAAGGACGGTGCAGCGTCAACACCGCATAATCCGCCTCAGCCACGCCGAACTGCGCTCGCGTTCGCAACTGCCGCGCCTGCTCCAGGTTTTGCAGTAACGAATCGATCATCACGTTGCCGACGAAACGGATTCGTTCCGCCGGAATGCCTTCGGCGCGCAGATTCGCGCCCGCGCCTTCCGACGGCGTCAGCAGCAGGTCCGCGATCTGGTCCGTCAGCAAACGATTGATCTCTTCCGGCATCGTGCGATCGCGGCTCCGCAAACCCGCCTCGACATGGGCCACCTTAATGCCGAGCTTCACACAAACGAGCGCGCACGCGATCGTTGAATTAACGTCGCCTACAACGAGCACCCAATCCGGTTTTTCCTGCAATACGACGGATTCGAAACGCTCCATCACTGCGGCTGTTTGCGCGGCGTGCGAGCCGGAGCCAACGCCGAGGTGCATGTCTGGTTGCGGCAGTTTGAGATCGCGGAAGAACGAGTCAGACATCGCCGCGTCGTAGTGTTGGCCCGTGTGGACCACGAGCGGCAGAAACTTCGACGGCGCGCGCTTCATCGCGGCGACAATCGGCGCCACCTTCATGAAATTCGGCCGCGCGCCGACGACGTTGATGACCTTGAGCATAGTATCGCTGCCGAAAACCATCCACAGATTCCCCAGAGTCTGCGTAATCTGTGGATGGCGTTCACTTACAATCTGATAATACGGGCCTTACTCTCGCGGCGCAGATCGCCGTTCAGAGCGTTGCGCGTGTCGACGATCAGCGGCGCGAGACGGCAGACGCGCCCGTAATCAATGTCGCTGTGATCCGTCACGATGATCACGCAATCTGCGGCTTGCAACTGCTCGTCGCTCAGCTCGACCGAATCCAACGGCTCGCCATTCCCTTCCGTGTGCGCATCGTCAAAACGCACCTCAGCCACAAACGGATCGTGATAACTCACGTTCGCGCCTTTCGCACGCAAACGATCGATGATCGACAACGCCGGGCTCTCGCGCACGTCGTTGACGTCTTTTTTATAAGCCACACCCAGCAACAACACATTCGAGCCGTTCGTCGCCTTGCGCTCGTCGTTCAAGCCGTCCGAAACCAACTGCACGACGTGATCCGGCATTCGCGAATTAACTTCCTCGGCAAGACTGATGAAGCGCGAGTCGAAGCCGTGTTGCCGCGCCTTCCACGAAAGATAATGCGGGTCGAGCGGGATGCAGTGACCACCGATTCCCGGCCCCGGATAAAAAGCCATGAACCCAAACGGCTTCGTCGCCGCCGCGGCAATCACTTCCCACGTATCGATATTCAGCGCGTAACAGAGCCGCGCCATCTCGTTCGCCATGCCGATGTTCACTGCGCGAAACGTGTTTTCCAAAAGCTTCGCGGCTTCCGCCACACGCGCCGAACTCACCGCATGAACGTCCTTTACGATCTGCGAATACAAATGCGCCGCGACAGTCGTTGAATCCTCTGTCACGCCGCCGACGACTTTCGGAATGTTGTGCGTCAGGAACTGCGGATTGCCCGGATCGACGCGTTCGGGCGAGAACGCGAGCAGAAAATCCTGGTCCAACTGCAAACCGGTCTCTTCAAACATCGGCAGCAACACTTCGTCAGTCGTGCCGGGATAGGTTGTCGACTCAAGAATGATCAAATGTCCGCGCCGCAGTCGTTTTTGAATCTCTTCGGCGGCCGCCAGGATGTAGGAAACGTCGGGCTCTTTCGTCTTTCTGAGCGGCGTTGGCACGCAGATGATGATCGCATCGCACTCTGCGAGATGATCGAAATTCGTCGTCGCGCGGAGCCGTTTGGCCGCGACCAGTTCCTGCACGCGCGCGGAAGGCACGTCGCCGATGTACGACTGGCCGTTATTGATCTGCTCCGCTTTGCTTTCGTCGACTTCAAAGCCGGTGGCGGTAAAACCCTTTTCCGCAAATTCCACGACCAAAGGCAGACCGACGTAACCGAGACCGATAACCCCAACCTGGAACTGTTTGTTTGTGATACGACCGATGAGTTCGTTGTTCATAAGTGGTGCCGAAAGACTAGTGAGCGCACAGAATAGTGTCAAGCATCGGCTTTTATCCGCGGATTTTTCTTGACAGACGCGGCGCGCGCCACTATATCGACACGGACCATGAGCGAAGAAAAGTCCGGTTCCGTTGCCAAACTCGTACGCGGCCTAAGCATGCTCGACGCCACGATGATCGTGGTTGGGTCGATGATCGGTTCCGGGATCTTCATCACCTCGGCGGAATCGTCGCGGCTGGTGGGTTCGCCCGGCTGGCTTTTGGCCGCGTGGGCGCTCGCCGGTGTGCTCACTATCACTGGCGCGCTTTGTTGTGCGGAGCTTGCCGCGATGTGGCCACGCGCGGGCGGTCAATACGTCTTTTTGCGCGAGGCGTATGGGCCGTCGATCGGGTTTCTCTTCGGTTGGGGTCTGTTTCTGATCATTCAAACCGGAACGATCGCTGCCGTGGCGGTTGCGTTTGCGAACTTCACGGGCGCGCTCACCGACTGGATCTCGGGCGAGCACTATCTTGTTTCGCCGCTCGTCGTCATCAAACCGTTTGCGATCGGCGGCTTGAGCTTCAATGGCTACGCGGTCAGCTTGTCGACGCAACAACTGCTCGCCGTCGTGATGATTCTGTTCCTCACGTTCATCAACACATTTGGACTGCAAACCGGCAAGACGATTCAAAACACTTTCACGTTTACGAAAACGGCCGCGTTGCTCGGACTGATCCTTATCGGCCTGTTGATCGGTTGGAACTACGGCAGTGCTGCTTACACCTCATCATGGTGGCGTCCGTGGGAAAACGGTTGGAAACCGACGGCGGCGCAGGTCTGGTTTGAACCTTCGACTGACGGTTTGCTCGTGCTGGCGCTGATCATGTTGCTCGGCCGCGCGATGGTTGGACCGCTATTCGCGCAGTCGGCCTGGAACAACGTGACGTTTACGGCCGGTGAAGTACGCGATCCGGGCAAGAACCTGCCGCGCGCGTTGCTGCTCGGGTGCGGAATCGTCGTTACGTTCTATTTGCTCGCGAATCTGGCTTACGTTGTGACGCTTCCACTCGCCGGAATTCAGAACGCGCCGCAGAATCGCGTGGCGACCGCCGTGATGCAAGCCGTGCTTGGGCCAAGCGGCACGATCGTGATGGCGCTCGCGATCATGATCTCGACGTTTGGTTGTAACAATGGATTGATCCTGGCGGGTGCGCGTGTTTACTACGCGATGGCGCGCGACGGTCTGTTCTTCAAGAAGGTCGACAGTCTCAATGCGCACCACGTGCCGGCGGTTGCGTTGCTGGCGCAGGGCGTGTGGGCATCGCTGCTTGTGCTGCCGCGCACCGTGACGGTGAATCAACAAACCGGCGCGTTTACGTTCGGCAACGTCTACACGCAGCTACTCGAATACATCGTGTCGGCCGATCTGGTTTTGTATATGTTGATGGTGGGCGCGGTGATCGTGATGCGGCGCAAAGCGCCAGACATCGAGCGGCCGTACCGAACGTTGGGCTATCCTCTGGTGCCGCTCATTTACTTTCTGATCGCTGGTCTTTTCGTGATCGATCTGGCAATCCTTGCTCCTTCGACCTCCGGTATCGGTTACCTGCTGGTTTTAACGGGAATACCGATCTACTTCGTTTGGAGCCGCAAAAAGAGCCACAAAGATGCACAAGAAGCACAAAAAATAAACCCTTGAACTCTCTTTGTGCCTTTTGTGCCTCTTTGTGGCCCTACTTCACCCACTCGTCAGCAATCTCGGTCTCGACTTTGACGGGCACCGTCCTCAAATATTCCTGCCCGGCGGCGCACATGATCCGTTCAACCTTCACCGCGACCTCCTGAGCTTCGTCAGCGTTGGCTTCAACCACGATCTCGTCGTGAATGATGTTGACGATCTGCGCGTTGGTGTCCTTGAGCTCGTCTTTCAACAGCCGCAACGCGCGTTTTAGAATGTCGGCGCTCGTTCCCTGAATCGGCGTGTTCTTTCCGTTGCGCTGCGTCATCGACACCTGCTGCCGATCGTTCTCGTCGTAACGAAAACGCACCAAACGCCCTGAACCCGTTCGCGCCTGCCGGTCGCTAACCGCGCGGTTTGCAGCGTCGCGCAAGTAGGTGTCCAATTCGCGATACGTGCCGAAGTAGCGCCGCAACACATTCTCCGCTTCAGACACCGACAGCCCCGTCATCAACGCAAACCGCTGCGCGCCGATTCCGTAAACCACGCCGAAGTTCAATCGTTTCGCAAAGTCGCGTTGCTCCTTCGTCACCTGATCGACCCCCGTGTTGAAGACTTGCGACGCCGTCACGCGATGCAGATCGGCGCCCGTGTTGAAAGCCTCCATAAACCCACGATCGGCCGAGAACTCCGCCAGAATGCGCAACTCAATCTGCGAATAGTCAGCAATGATTAATTTCCGCCCTTCCGGATGACCACTGAAACACCGCCGATACTCAACCGCGTGCGGCACCTGCTGAATATTCGGATTCGTACACGCAAACCGCCCCGTCGGCGCACCAATCTGCCGGAAATCAGCGTGCAGCCGATGCGTCACGGGATTGATCATATCGATCATGTTCGTGCCGTAACTCGTGAGCGCTTTCTGCACCGTGCGGTATTCAAGCAACGTCGCAATCACCGGATACTGCGCCGCGAGCGGTTGCAGTTTCCAGTTGCGTGTCGACTCAGGCACGGGAATGCCGAGCCGGTTCAACGCTTTCGTCAGTTGTTGCTGCGAATCGAGATTGATGTCTTCGCGCTGTGGACCGCCAAACAGCGAGCCCTGCGACGATTCTTCGGCGAGCACTTCCTGCAACTGCTCTGCGAGCTCCATGCGCCGCTTCTCGACGATTCCCAACTGTTCAAGCCAGCGATCCTTGTGCATGAAAAACCCTGCCAGCTCGATATCCACTACCGGCATCACGCATTCGAACTCAAGCTGCGCACACCGCACCAACGACTCGCTCTTCAAGCGTTCAATTAGTTTTTCTCGGAGCGGCAGCAAAACCACCGCATCGCGCGCGGCATACTTCAATTGCGCTTCCGTAAGCTCAAGATTCCAATTGCTGAGCCGTTCGCTCTTGTCGACGATCTCGTTCAGATAACGTTCCGCAACCGTCTCCAGCCCGTGACGCTCTTCAATATCTCCCGCGCTGACGAGTTGACTCGCGAGCAGTGTGTCAAACAGTCCGCCAAGATCGATGCCCAGGTTATGCTTCAAAAACTTCGCATCAAACTTCGCGTTGTGCGCGATCTTGATCGGCCGCGGCGCCGCGAGCAGACGGCGCAGCGGTTCCAACGCTTCGCTCTTTCTCGTATCGCCGTCAGCGAATTTGTCGAAGTCGATTATGTAAACGCGATCCGGTGTGGCTAACTGGATCAGGCGTAGCCGTGAGGTATACGGATCGAGGTCGGTCGTCTCGGTGTCCAGTCCGACAACTGGCTGGTTGCTGAGAGTTTCGATTGCTTTCCGGAGTTCATCGGCGGTTCTTATCAGTTCGTAATTCGTCATTTAACTCAAAGCCATCAAACGCTTCAGCATGAGGATCTGCCCCTTGTGTTGCGCTTCGTGATCGATCAGATGATGCAGAATCCAGCGCAGGTTGTGCTCCGTGGGCTTGTCGGGCCGCTCGAAGTGGATGATGCGCTCGAGATCCTTGTCGCTATATGAAAAGAGAACGTCGCGCGTTTGATTGCGAATCTTTTCCGCTTCCTGCAAACAAAACGGCGCGGTGAAACCGCTGCGCGCAACCGCGTCGACGTCGTCGAGAATGTCCCAATAGGGAGCTTTCTTATCGTCGTCCGTGAGTTCATGGCCGGAAACAACCATTTGCATCCAAAACCACTCGGCCTCGCCGATGTGCAACACGAGCGCGCCGATCGAATGCGCGCCGAGAAACGCCGGCTTGCCGATTAAGTCGTCGGGAATGTCCTTCACCGAAGCCACGAGTTGGCTGCGCACTTCTTCCATACCGCTGAGGTAATAACCGATGTTCGTCGATAGACCAGGATGAGGAGTCAGCACTCTTTCTCTCATGTAGTAATCCTTTCCGGATTTGGCCGCACGAACAAAAACAACAGCGCCGCGGCCGTGGCGCCCATCGCCGCACTGATCAGAAATGCGGTCGCCGGACCTTTCCAGTCCCAAATCATACCCATCAACAGCGACGCGGGAAACACCGTGATGCCGAAGGCCAGATTATATAGTCCGTAAGCCGTTCCGCGTTGTTCGGGCCGCACGAGGTCCGCGACCAGCGCTTTTTCGGCGCCCTCAGCCAAACCGAAGTAAATTCCATAGATTAAAAAAAGGACCCAGACAGACACCGCCTGCGTCGCAAAAGCAAAACCGGCGTAAACCGCCGCGTAGAGTATCCAGCCTGAAACGATCAGCCGTTTACGGCCGAGACGATCCGAAAGGTCGCCGCCATACAACGAACTCAACACTTTCATGGCGTGATGCGCCGCCCACAGCAACGGCAGGAGAACAAAATGAACCCCCGACTCGCTGGCGCGCAGGAGCAAAAAACTATCGGATGAATTCGACAGTGTGAAGAGCGCGAGAATCACGAGAAAGCGTTTGAAGTTGCCGTCGAAGCCATGCAAAGAAAGTTTCGGCATCTGTTTCGGCCGTTCGACGCTTACCTGCGTCTCGCGCATGAAGAAGATCGCAACCAGCACCGCGAGGATTGCAGGCACGGAAGCAACCAGGAAGATCGTCGTAAACTCCGGCGCTGTTGGTGCATCGCGGTTCTCCGCGATCAGCTTGACTAACAGGAAGCCAATCAACGGGCCGATCATCGCGCCCCCGTGATCCATCGCGCGGTGAAACCCGAACGCGAGGCCACGTTGTTCCATCGGCACTGTATCGGCAATCATCGCGTCGCGCGGCGCAGTTCGGACTCCCTTACCGACGCGGTCGGTGAGTCGAATGGCCAAAACCTGGCGCCAATTGGTTGCAAAACCTAGAAACGGTCTGACCAGCGATGCGAGTGCGTAACCGCCAACCACGAGCCACTTTCGTTTGCCTAAACGATCGCTGAAGTAACCGGCGAAGAGCTTCAACAGACTCGAAATTGATTCCGCGAGTCCCTCAATTATGCCTATAGCCGAGGCAGACGCACCGAGACTGACAGTGAGAAAGACCGGCAGCAGTGGATAGATGATTTCGCTCGAGGCGTCGTTAAGCAGACTGACCAGACCGATCGCGACAACGTTGCGCGGCAATCGTCTGTAACGGCCCCACAGGCCAGGATCTTTGTTTTTGGAACTTTGTTCTTCGAGCTTTGTAGTTGGAGTGTCACGGGCGGTCACAGTTAGGGCTCAGTACAAAGTTCAAAACACAAAGCTCAAAGTTCACTGTTTTTTATACGAGGCGCGCACGACGGTCTTGATGTTGCCGCGCACGTGGAAGTCACCTTCGATCTCCACAGCTAACGGATCGCAGGCAGCGACGAAATCTTCGAGAATGATATTGATCACGTGCTCGTGAAAGATCTTCACGTTGCGAAACGAGTTGATGTACAGCTTCAGACTTTTCAGCTCGATACAGCGTTCGTTGGGAACGTACTCGAGGCGGATGACCGCGAAATCCGGAAAGTCTGAAAACGGGCAAATCGCCGTGAATTCAGGTATTTCGAAGTTGATTTTGATCTCGTTGCCGGCGAACTCGTAGGCAAACGTGTCGAGCGGAAACAGGTTCATTTCCGCGCGCGGAGTCGATTGGATGTCCAGGCATTGCTCGTTCATTTCAGTAGGGTGTAGATGTTACCCTACCGCGCCCGATATCGAAAAACTTGATCAGGACCAAACCCGCAATGAAGCCGCCGATGTGCGCCGCGTAAGCCACGCCGCCCTGCTGTGACCCGCCGCCGAACATGCCCAGGCCGCTGATTAATTGGAAGGCAAACCAAATCCCGATCGCCACCCACGCGGGCACGCGGGTGATCACGTTGAAGAGAATCACACCAACACTGCGCGAAGGATGCAGCAGAATATAACCACCCAAAACACCGGAAATGGCCCCTGAAGCACCAAGACTCGGCACCAGCAAGCTCGCTTCGTTGGTAGCAAACGCATAAGTCGAAAACACGTGGGCCAACGACGCGATCACGCCGCAAAGCAGGTAGAAAACGAGATAGCGAATATGGCCCAAACGATCCTCGATGTTGTCGCCGAAGATCCAGAGGAAGAGCATGTTGCCGCCGAGATGCGCCCAGCCGCCGTGCATGAACATTGACGTGAACAGCGTCAGGTAAACCGACCCGGGTGTTCGGGCCAAACCGGGAATATCGATTTCCTGACCCGTTATCGGATGAGTCAACACGCGTCCCTGAGTCACTATGTCGTGCCCGGTAAGGATCTCCAGTGGCACGGTCGAAAACGCATAAGTAAATGTTGGGATGCTGTTTTGCAGGACGACAAAGACAAAGATGTTGAGCGCGATGATCGCGTAGTTAACGAAAGGCGTCGAATGCCGGTCGGAATTGTCGTCGTAGAGCGGAAGTACCATCGTCTCTTACACCATTTTTAACGTCCGGGAAATTTACGCACGCCTTATGTGCAGAGTGTGACGCTGCTGTTACTAAACCGTTAACCGCTGCCGTTAGTCCGAAGTTCGCGTTGCCATTGGAACGCCCGCGGAAACAATCGCCGGCTCGTGCGGTTTCAGTAATTCATAACCTTCGGAGCGCGCAACGAAAGTCGCAGCCGTCAGATCGCCGGTGACATTCAACGTTGTCCGGCACATATCGAGGAGACGGTCCACGCCGATAATGATCGCGATCAGCGCTGGGTTAATACCGATCGTAACCAGCACACCGACGATAAAGGGAATCGATCCGGAAGGGACACCCGCAGTGCCGATGCCGCCGAGAATAGCGAGATAGACCACCATCAACTGTTGGCCCAGGCTAAGATCGACGCCCGCGAGTTGGGCCAGAAACAGCACCGTGACGCCTTCGTACAAAGCCGTGCCGTTCTGGTTGGCGGTCGCCCCGACGGTCAACACGAAACTGTTGATCTCCTGCGGTACGCCGAGATTCCGCTCAGAAACACGCAGCGCCGTAGGCAGCGTGGCGTTTGACGACGACGTAGAAAACGCCGTCAGAATCACCGTCTTGATGCGGCGGAAAAACTCGAGCGGCGAGATGCGCGACAGGAACCAGATCGAAAGCGAGTAAACGCCAAACATGTGGATCGACAAACCGAGCAAAACGGTCAGCACAAACCACGCGAGCGCCTGAAGCAGATCGAGCCCAAACCGCGCGGTCGTGGTGAAGAGCAAACAAGCCACCGCGTAAGGCGCGAACTTCATGATCATCTCGATGATTTTCGCGGTGATTTCGTAAACCCCTTCGAGCACGCGCAGCACTGGCGCCGTCACTGTCACCGGCAGCAGAGTGATCGCGATACCGATCACCAGCGCGACGAACATGAGGTGCAGCATGTTCGGATCTTCTTTTCCACCAACGGCGTAGAACGGGTTTTTAGGAACGATCGTCTCTACCACTTGCATCAACGGTGATGGCGCAGTGCCGGTTGACTTGGTCGCGTCGTCGACGGTTTTCGTAGCGGCACTCGCAAAACGTTGCTGTAACGCCGCCGAAGTAGCCGGATCGATGCGCTCGCCGGGACGGATCGTGTTTGCGAGGGTGATACCGATCGCGACCGAGATCGCCGAGATCACGAGGCAGTAACCAAACGACTTCAAACCGACGCGCCCGAGCTTGCGAATGTCGCCGATGCCCGCAACACCAACCACGAGCGACGAAAACACCAGCAACACGACGATCATCAACAACAAGCGCAGAAACAGTTGGCCCACCGGCTGCGTGAAGTTGTCGATCACCCACACTACCCGCGGGTGATCGCCGCCGAACATTTTATTAACTGCGACACCGGCAACTACACCAATCAGCAACCCGATGAGAATCTTCGTGTGCAGCGCTATGCCTTTCGGCTTGTCGGGAGTCTCTGCGTCGAGGTCGGTGGCTATCTCGCGTTCAAAGGCATCGCGCTCAACTCGGTCAGGTGTGCGTTGATTGTCGTTGTTTTCAGGCATCGGTTAGCGGCCCCAGCGCAGCTTGTCGCGCAAAACGTCGAAGTAGTTTCTGTTGCTTGGCTGAATCAGGTTAAAAGTCGTGCGGCCCTTGCGAATGATCACGCGATCGTTAACGGTGAGTGGAAACCCAACCTGCCCGTCGAGAGTTAACGAGACCTCTTCGTGGGCCGTCTTCAGCAGCAGTTCGATCACTGCATCGTCAGGCACGACGAGCGGGCGGTTGGAAAGCGTAAACGGACAGATCGGCGTGACGACCACGGCGTTCATCGAAGGAAAAATAATTGGTCCCCCAGCCGAAAGGTTATAAGCGGTTGAGCCCGTAGGCGTGGAAACGATCAGGCCATCGGCGCGAAACGAGCTCACAAACTGTTGATTTAGAAAAGCCTCGATCTCGATGATGCGTGCGAGCGCCGATTTGTTGATGACCACGTCGTTCAGCACGCGATTCTGCGTGACGACTTCATCATCGCGGTGCAGTTCGACTTCGAGCATCACGCGCTTGTCGAGACGAAAGTTACCGTCGAGGATCATCTCGAGCGCGCCGTAAAGTTCTTCGATGCGAAACTCAGTCAGGTAACCAAGTCCGCCATAGTTGACGCCGAGCACCGGCACTTCTTCGTGGCCGATCAGCCGCGCGGTGGCGATCATCGTGCCGTCGCCGCCGAGGACCAGCACCAGATCGACAGCAGCGGCGAGATCGTCAGGCTCGACTTCGCGAACCGAACAACCGGTTTCGTGTTCGATGCGTTCGCGTTCGATCTGCGGGCCACCGACGAGCTCGATACCGCGTTGGCCCAACCAGATGGTCAACTCGCAAATCGTTTTCAGAGCTTGAGGTTGATGCGGTTTTAGAACAATGCCTACCCGCTTAATTGACGACATGTGTTGAGGCCGGATGATACGAATAATGCGCGAGGTATTCAATGTTTCCCTCGGCGCCGGTTATGGGTGATTCAATTGTCTTCTCGGTTTCTAATCCCAATGTAGACGCAAACTCGTTTACGTCATTCACTGCTTTTATCCTTTTCCCCTCGTCCCTCACAATACCGCCGCTCCCGACTTCACCACGACCAACTTCAAACTGGGGCTTGATCAGAACGACCATTGAAGCGTGCGGCTGCAGTAGCGGAACAACAGCACCCAGAACTTTTGTAAGCGAAATAAACGAAACGTCAACAACCACTAGATCGAGTTTAGTTGGAAAGTCTTCCGGCTGAAGGTACCGCGCGTTTACTCCTTCCCTCACCTCGACGCGCGGATCGTTTCTCAGCCGCCAATCGATCTGATTGTGACCGACGTCGATCGCAAACACCTTCGCCGCGCCGTTCTGCAACAGGCAATCCGTGAAGCCACCTGTCGACGCGCCCACGTCGAGACACACCAATCCCCGAACGTCGATCTCAAACTCTCGCAACGCGGCTTCGAGTTTCAATCCACCACGTCCGACGTAACGCGAAGTCGGATCGTCAGCATGTTTAATTCGAATCTGGACGTCTGGCAAAAATTGATCGGAAGGTTTTTCAACGCGCTGCTCGTTAACCAGCACCACTCCCGCCATGACCATCGCCTGCGCCTTCGTGCGCGAATCCGCCAGGCTTCGTTCGACGAGCAGTTTGTCGATTCGTTCGCGTCTCACACGGAGACATTACTTTGGAGTGCGGGACATTGTCGATTTCCGATTTTCGATTGACGATTTATTAACCACGCTTTGGTTGGTACCTTGAGAATGAGCCAATCGACAATCGCAAATCGTCAATCACTTCAGGCTTGTCTTCGCGAGGCGTTGGTGACGGCCCTTGGAGTGTCGGTCAGTCGGAGTTCGGCGGCGCAGTCATGACACAGCCAGACAATAATGTGCGGAGCATCAGACCAGAAGAAGGAACTCACTTTGCCGGCGACTTTCACCGCATCGTCAACACGCAGCCGTTGCAACGCCTGAATGTAAAATGCACCATTGTAAAAATCGCCGTCAACACCTTCTTCCCGGTGAATACACTCCCGCTCACGAAACAACTGTCTCGGCATATAGGATTACCACGTTTCCTTCCGCATCACCGCGCGGAATACTAAAACCGTTAATAAGAAACGTCGGGGCGCTTTATAAAAGTGTGAGACTTCGACGGGGCAGCGATACTATATCACGGACGGTGCGGTCCTTCGAAAATTTCGTCGATGTTTGTGAGATCTCGTCCGCGGTGCTGAGCACGCCGCCGCTCGCGGCGTTCACGACGTTCGACTCGCCGCGCACGACGCTCTTCCCACTGCTCAACCAACACCGCGTCTCTGATTCTTTCTAATTCATCTTTTTCATTCAGTCGCGGTTCAGTGACGGGCCGTTCTGTGTAATCCCTGTTCTTCGGTTTCGGCTTGGGGCGTTCCGGAACAATCTCAACCGTCGGTAAAACTGGTTCGGGTTGAGTCACGGATAAAGACTGAATCTCGGGATCGGGAACGTTGCGAAATTTGAAATACGCCGAGATCAACGCCGACGCCGCGCCAAGCAACATCGCCATCGCAAACGCACCTCCCAGAAACCAGCGTCTGCGGTGTTTGATCTTCGTGTCGATTTCTTCCAGAGGAACAACGGGCCGGGCAGTAGTCTTCGTTAGTTCATCTACAAAATGCGGTTGCTCTGTCATTAGTTGGAAGAGTTAGCAAACACGAGGCCACGCGCGCAGACCTCGATTGAGTCAGTTTTTACAGGGATTAAACGAGGAGAGGAGACGAAAACCTTCCGATTTGGTGCACGAAAACGACGCGCTCGTCTGTAGGTCGGTATGAATAACCACCAACTTCGTTGGTGGGATTCTGTTTCTGCTTACGAAAGCACGCGGCTAGGCTTCGCGCGACGTTCGTCAAGAACTTCTATACTCTCTTTCACGCGATTGTAAATTCCGTCAGCGTCGAGCCCGTATTTCGCCAGCAACAACTTCGCGTCGCCATGCGTGATCAACCGGTCGGGAACACCCATTCGCACTACACGAACTTTGTCTTGCAAACCGTTCTCTTCGAGCAGTTCGAGCACTGCCGATCCGAAACCGCCCGCGAGATACGCCTCTTCGACCGTGACAATCAAACGCTTCGTGCGCGCCAACGCTAGCAGCAACGGCGCATCGAGCGGTTTCACGAACCGCGCGTTCACGACAGTTGTCTCGATGCGATCTCTGGTCGCGAGTCGTTCGGCTGCTTCGAGTGACGGGTGAACCATCGCGCCGTACGCAACAATAGCGATCTCACCGCCGTCGCGCAGTATTTCGCCTTTGCCGATCTCGAGTAGTTCGGGTTCGCGCGTGATGTCGGCGCCGATGCCGTTGCCACGCGGATAACGCATCGCCGCAGGCCCGACGTGTTCGATCATCGTGTAGAGCATGTCGCGCATTTCGCCTTCGTCTTTCGGCGCCATCACGATGATGTTTGGAACGCCGCGCAGGTACGCGATGTCGAGTAGTCCGTGATGTGTTTGTCCGTCGCCGCCGGCAACGCCGCCGCGATCGAGACAAAACTTCACGTTCAGATCCTGAATGCAGACGTCGTGAATCACCTGATCGAAGCCGCGCTGGAGAAACGTCGAGTAGATCGCGCAGACAGGTTTGAGACCTTCACACGACATGCCGGCGGCAAACGTGACGCAGTGTTGCTCGGCAATGCCGACGTCGAAAGATCGTTCGGGAAACTTTTCGAGCGCCTTGCAAACGCCCGTGCCATCAGGCATCGCGGCCGTCAGTGCGACGACCTCCGGATCCTTCTCCATCATCTCGCAGAGCGCGTCGCCGAAAACGGCGGTGTAAGTCGGAGCTTTGGAGGTGCTCTTCACCGCCTTGCCCGTTTTCAAGTCAAACGGCCCGGTTGCGTGCCAACGATAATAATCCGGTTCCGTTTCCTGTTCCGCTTGCGGGAAGCCTTTTCCTTTCGTTGTCAGCGCGTGAACGATGACCGGGCCGTCTTTGATCTGCTTCGCTTCGTTAAGCGCCGCGACCAGCGCGCGCGGGTTGTGACCGTCAACGTAGCCGATGTACTTAAACCCGAGTTCACTCACCAACGCGCCGGGCAACACCGCAGCCGCGACAAAGTCTTTCATCGTCTTTGCTGCGTGATGCAAACGCTCGCCGACTGACGGAATCGCCAGCAGCTTCTCTTCCACCTCGCCTTTGAATTTGTGATAGCCGTGCGCGCCGCGAATGCGATTGAGATAGCCGGTCAACGCGCCGACTGCCGGCGCGATCGACATCTCGTTGTCGTTGAGCAACACAATGAGCCGGCTCTTCAAATGACCCGCCTGGTTGATGGCTTCCATCGCCATGCCGCCTGCGAGCGAAGCATCGCCAATCAACGCGACTACGTGATAGTCATCACCTTTGCGATCGCGCGCGATCGCCATCCCGAGCGCGGCGGAAAGCGACGTCGAAGCGTGTCCGGCGCCAAACGTGTCGTATTCGGATTCATCGCGGCGGAGAAAACCGCTGATGCCGCCGTAGGATTTGATTGTCGGCAACAGATCGCGCCGTCCGGTCAGGATCTTGTGCGCGTAAGCCTGGTGACCAACGTCCCAAACGAGCCGATCCTTTGGCGTGTCGAAGGCGTAGTGCAACGCCACGGCCAGCTCAACCGCGCCGAGCGAGGCGCCGGTGTGGCCGCCCACGCGAGACATGGTCTCGAGAATGTAATTTCGTATTTCGTCCGCTACGGTTCGAAGCTGGTCAGGTGGTAAAGCTCGCAGGTCGGCTGGCGAGTTAATACTTTCGAGAATGCTCATTGTGGCCGCATTGTACCTTTAGTTATCTGTTTTCAAATCCCTACTGCACTTACTTGACGAGACAAAGTACTCTACCATTAACAGCCCGTCAACCTAAATCTTACGTTTCAACCGTAGAACGGCAATCTCCGGGCGCACGCCAAGCCGCAGCGGCAGGCCGATTACGCCTGTTCCGCTCGAGACGTAAAGCTGTGTCTCGCCGCGGTGAAAAAGCCCGCGATCGTATTTCAGATCTTTGGTCGCGAAACGCGCGGGCGCGCCCAGGCCGGGTAGCCGGACCTGGCCACCGTGCGTGTGGCCGCTGAGAATCAAAGCGACGTTTTGGGTCTGTTCGAAGTCGAGCACGCCGGGCTGGTGCGACAGCAGAATCGTCGGCGTTGCCGGTTTCAAACCGGTGAACGCGCGCTTCCAGTCGACGGCGTTCCAACTCCAATCGTCGATGCCTGAAAGCTGAAGCGAATCCGGACCGCGTTGCAAAGTCGTGTGTGCGTTGTCGAGCACCGCGATGCGTTGGTGCTGAAGCGCCCGTGTGGTTAGTTCCGGGTCCGTGTAGTGATCGTGATTGCCGAGCACGGCCCACACGCCTTCCGGTGCGTTCAATGGCGCCAGCGCTTCGGCGCACGGCTCGATGAAACGGCGGTACGAGGTCGTGTAATCGCCCGTGAGCACAAACATATCGGGCTTGGTCTGCTGGGCCAGCGCGACCACGTTACGGACCTGATCGATGCCGAGAATTCGGCTGTGATGAATGTCGGTCAGTTGCGTGATGCGAAAGTTTTCGAAGCGTTCCGGAAGGTCGCGAATAAAGACGTCTGTTTCGGAAATCCTGTAATGGAAAGGTTCGACCAAACTCGCGTAGGCCGAGGTCGCAGCGACGGCCACCAGCGGTGCCGCCACCAGTCCTTTGAGGAAACCGCGGCGACTCAGGGAGAATTCAGGCACGTAAGGATTCTACCTTACCTTGACAATACGCGGATGCCGACTAGAATTGTGCTTCGCCTGATTCCGGGCACGGAGATGTGGCCGAGTGGCTGAAGGCGGCGGTTTGCTAAACCGTTAAGGGTCAAAAGCCCTTCACAGGTTCGAATCCTGTCATCTCCGCCAGAAAATATAAGCCACAAAGAAGCACAAAATGCACAAATGAGTTTGACTCCTTCTCTTGTGCCTTTTGTGCTTCTTTGTGGCTTGAAAGTTTAAGAATGACTGTTCGCGTTCGTTTCGCACCATCACCAACCGGCTACTTGCATATCGGCGCCGCGCGTTCAGCGCTTTTCAATTGGCTCTACGCGCACAAGACCGGTGGCAAGTTTCTCCTGCGTATCGAGGACACCGATCTTCAGCGCTCCACTGACGAATCTACTCGCTCCATCATCGATGGTTTGCAATGGCTCGGGCTCGACTACGACGAAGACCTTGTATTCCAGTCGGCGAATGCGCCCAAACATCGCGCGGCCGCAGAGCGTTTGGTCGCCGAAGGCAAAGCCTATCGAGATTTCACGCCCAAAGAGCAACGCAGCGATACGAACGTCAAGGAAGACATTTCCGAACGCGCGCGTACGCAGCAAATTGAAGGCGTGGACCAGCGTAGTAATCCGTTTCGCAGTTTGTCGAAAGAGGAATCCGACGCGCGCGCTGCCGCGGGCGAGCCGTTTGCTGTTCGTTTGAAAGTTCCGGAAACGGGCCAAACAAATTTCGACGACATTGTTTATGGACCACAGGAGCGCAGTTATTCCGAGATCGAAGACCTTGTGTTGTTACGCTCCGATGGACATCCGCTTTACAACCTCTCGGTGGTGATCGACGACATCGAGATGGGAATCACGCACGTGATTCGCGGCCAGGACCATCTCACGAACACGCACAAACAGATCCTGCTTTACGAGGCGTTGGGCGCGAAGGTGCCGCGGTTTGCGCACCTGCCGCTCATTCTCGCGCCAAACAAAGGCAAGCTCTCGAAACGAAAGCACGGTGAAGTTGTTTCGCTGACGACGTATCGCGATCGTGGTTTTGTGCCGGCGGCGTTTCGCAATTTTCTGGCGCTGTTGGGATGGTCGCCACCGGAAGGCAAAGAGATTCTCAGCAAAGTGGAGTTGGTCGAGAACTTCACGCTCGAAGGCATCGGCCGCGCGAACGCGATCTTCAATTTCACCGAAAACGATCCGCGCCGTTGGACTGACGACAAAGCGTTGTGGATGAACGCCGAGTACATCCGCACGATGCCGATGGACGAGTTGTTGCCGATGGTGAAGGCCGAATTGCGGGCGAATAAGTTGTGGCGTGAGGAGTATGACGATGACGATCGCGAGTGGTTTATGAAGACTCTCGATCTGATTCGCCAGCGATACCACACGTTGAAAGATTTTTCCGGGCAAGGGCGTGCGTATTTCTCCGACGATTTCGATTTCGACGAAACAGCAGTTAACAAAAACCTGCGCAAGGAGCCGCGTCTGCGCGAACTTTTGCAGGGTTTGGCTGACAAACTCGAAACCGTAGAGCCATTCAATATAGAAACCGCCGAAGCCGCATTACGCGCCTACGCGGAAGAAACCGGCGTCAAAGCAGGTTTACTGATCAACGGCTCGCGAACTATGCTGACGGGTCAGGCGGTTGGTCCGTCGATGTTTGAGATCTTCGACGTGCTGGGGCGAGAAGCCTCAGTCGAGCGGCTGCGAAGTGGAATACCGTGGTCTAACCAGGAGTGATCATGAAAACAAGAATCCTATTAATTCTGGTTTGTTTGTCCGTGTCATCCGTGGCCGTCTGTGGCCAAACTCCTACCGAATCCGACGCAGTACTCGCGACTTTCAATAAATTGATAGACGGAATCAGAAAGGCCGAGGTGAAAACGGTGACGTCCGCGTACTGGAACTCGCCGCAGCTCAAGCTTTTCAACTACAACGGCACAGTCACCAAAGGCTGGGAACAGATGCGCAAAAACCGCGAGAGTTCCTATCCGGAGATCAAAGACGTAAAGCTCGATGTGAAGGACATCAACGTGACCATACTCGGGACAACCGCGGCGCTCGTGACGTGTGTTTGGACGCAATCACAAGATTACAAAGGCACTCCCGAAACTGCTTCGGGCCGCATGACGCTTGTGTTCAGAAAAGTCGGCACAGCGTGGAAAGCGATTCACCTGCACTCGTCACCCGATCAGCCAAATCCGGCGGTTATTCCACCGTCCGAACAGATACCGGCTGCAACGCCATCCCCGTCCCCGACGCCGCCACGACCATAACTACGGTCCGGCTTCAGCCGTCGCTTTGCGTTCCAGTTTCCCCCAACCGACAACTGGACCACGCAACGCTATCGCCACCGACTTGATCATCACGTAGTACATCACCTGGCGATAACAGAACCGCTGCAGGAACAACCACCACAACAAACTCCAGCGCTCGCGCCGCTCGAGCAGAAACGCAAACCCCGCCGCGATCCAGTCGATCGCCAGAAACAACGCGTAGTAGAAAAGCACCTGTTGCAGATCGGTTGACGAATAACCCGCCGGTTGCTGCCAACGATCCAACGCGATCGCCGACAACGTGTAAACCAGCATCAGGTCCATCACCGGCGAGATGAGCGGAAACAGGATCTGAAAGATCCAAACGTTCGGCATCGCGATGAATCCCAGCGCTCCATAACGCGGACGAAACAGCGCATCGCGATGCTTCCACATGCATTGCAGCGTGCCGTACGACCAGCGAAAGCGCTGCTGCGCGAGCGAACGCAAATTGTGCGGCGCCTCGGTCCACGCGATCGCGGTTTCCTCGTAACCGATCTTGTACCCGAGCCGGCGGATACGCAGCGTCAGGTCCTGATCTTCGGCGAGTGTCTCAGCCGGAAAACCGCCGGCTTCAACCAACAGATCTTTGCGCCACGCGCCCACAGCGCCCGGCACGACCGTGATGCAATTCAAACTCGCGAACGCACGTCGATCGAGATTCTGCGACGTGATGTATTCGAGCGCCTGCCAGCGCGTGATCAGATTGACGCGATTCCCAACTTTCGCATTACCCGCGACCGCGCCGATCTGCTTGTCGTAAAAGCGATGCGCGAGTGCCCCAACCGTTTGCGGCGCAAAGAGCGTGTCGGCATCGAGTGCGACAACGATCTCACCACGCGCGTGACGCAATCCCGCGTTGAGCGCCGTGGCCTTGCCCGCATTGGCAACTGTAAACAGCCGCACGCGTTCGTTCGAACCAAACCGATCGGCAATGACTTTGCTCGTGTTGTCCTGCGAACCGTCGTCGACGACGATGATTTCATACTGTGAATAATCAGACGCCAGTAGACTCTCGATCGTATTCCCAATCACCAACTCTTCGTTGTATGCCGGCACGACGATCGACACGAACGGCACGAACTCAGCGCCTGCGTGCGTGCGTTCTCTTCGCCGCGAACGAATCCACTGCGCGAGCGCCAGCGAGCCGACAAATAACAAACGGCCCAATCCCAGCACGATGCCGATCAAGAACACCCACTGCAGCGTCCAGCCTCCGGTCGAAAGAAAGAAGAACGTCACCGCATCGGCCCGCGTGAACATGCGTTGATTCGCCGGAATCTGCGGCATTACCTGATCTTTCGAAAGCCCCGCCAGGTCCGAAACCGGAACAAACTGAAAACCCCGCGCCTTCAGTTCGTGGATCAGCTCCGGCAATGCCGCCACAGTCGCAGAACGATCGCCGCCTGAATCATGTAGCAGGATCACTTCGCCGCGCGTGTCAGGATTCTTATCGATCGCGCGATCGACAGTGCGCAGAATGATCTGATCGGGTGTAACCGGCAGTTGCCAATCGTTTGGATCGATGCGCACGCCAACCATTACATACCCAAGATTCTGTGCAACGATCGCCGGCTCGACCTCCTGCGGTTTATCCGCCTCCGCGTCGCCAAAATACGGCGGGCGAAACAAAACCGTCGAACGACCGGTTTCGGATTCGATCAAACGCTGTGTCGCGTTCAGCTCCAAATCCGTCACCGAGAGCGGCATCTCGCCGAGGTTCGGATGGGTGAACGAGTGATTCCCCAGTTCGTGACCGTCGTTAACGATGCGCCGCACGAGATCCGGATACGCTTGCCCGTTCTTGCCGATAATGAAAAACGTTGCGGGTACGTGTTCGCGCTTGAGGATGTCGAGGATCGCCGGCGTCCAACGCGGATCCGGACCATCGTCAAACGTAAGCGCCAACAACCCCGGACGATCGCCCGTGCGTTGGATCACGTAAGACGTCGGCAGCGCCGTGAACTGTTCTGACTTGATGTAACCGCTCGACTGATCGACCTCCAGATCGCGCGAGCCTTTTTGCGGACGCGACACGACCTTCAACAGTTCTCCGTTGCCTTCGAAGTCGACCTGGTAACCGTAATTGATGCTGCGCAACACGTCCGATGAACTGTTCTCAGTAGCGCCGAGAATGGACCATACCGACGGGTCTTCCGAGCCGAGCCGCCAAATGCCAAAACCCGCGGGCTTGTAACCGCTCGCCGCGCGAATCTGGTTGTACGCCGTCACCGCGTCGAGAAACCAGACTTCATGATGCGAGTTGTCGTCTTCGTCGTACTCGAAATAGGGATTGCGATTCGTGGAGTCGAAAGATGGTGTGGCGCTTGAATCGCGCGCGCTGATTAGCGCTTCCTGGAAAGTGACTTCGGCGACGTTGTTGTTGGCGTCGTTCCAGTCGTAACCGTAGTTGCCGAGCGCGATGATCGTTTTCGACGCGTCGAGCTCGCGCATGCGCGCAATGAGATGCTGTTCGAACCAGTCCTGCGCCGCAACCGGTCCGGCGTCGCTGCCGGTCCAGTGCTGATCGTAAGCCATCACGATCAGGTAATCGTTCGCGGCGGCGTAGGCTTTGTAGTTCCAGTCGCCGTCGTCAAACGGCACCGCCTGAGTGACGAGCAACCCTTTCGAACTGAACGCCGCGTGCAGCTCTTGCATGAACGTCAGCAGATTGCCTTGCGACTCGGTCGGCGGCTCTTCAAAGTCAACGCAGATGCCGGCGAACTTGTTGTCGGTAACGAAGCTCGTCAACGAGTTGATGAGCAACTGCCGGTGCGGCTCGTCGGCAATCGTGCGCGCGAGCAAGGCGCCGTCCCATTTCCCGTCCGGGTTCACGTTCTGGACCATCGGCAGGATGCGCGTTTGCGGGCGATTAAGCCGAATCCAGTTCAACGCCGGAATGTGAACGTCAGTCGTGAGCGGATTCTGTCCTTCAGGGACGTTTTGCAAATGCGACCACTCAGCTACGACCCAATCGAGATGATCGAGATTGCGTTTGAGTGACTCGTAGCTCGATTCGTCCCAGTTGATAAAGAAGCCGACGGAGAGCGGTCGAGTTGTCGGAATCACCGGCGCGGGAACGGTCGGCGGGGGCACGACTGGAATGTGCGAGCGGCGCTTTGCGGGAACTACGTATTGCGTCTTTGCGAGCGCGCGTTGCAGTTCTGCCTGCGCCTTCCGAGCTTTGCGTTCGCTGGGGTTTTTCGCGAAGTTTGGCTTCAGATCGATGTTCGGAAGCACCGGTCTGGCGAGCACGCTGAGAATGAAAACGACCGCGAGCCCAGTGGCAATAACGGAGATGATGAGCCAAACGCGCCGCACTCGCCGCCAACGACGGCCACCAGGATCATGAAAGACGGGAGACTGAGGGGTGTTCACTGCCGCATTCGATGAGCCGCGTGCGGCATAGGTGGCACACTTTCAACGCGCCGGAAACATTTGCGCAAAATCTTGAAAAAGAAATTGAGGCGATAGAAAAGCCGTCCACGATGAGTCGTGGACGGCTTTCCGGTGAACTGTTGGGATTGGCCTGAGGCTGACTGTGTGCCTTCCAGAAAGGAGGAGCACTGTGCAGTAAGACTACCGAACCAGAATCCTAACGGTTAAGCTGGTTCAGAGGTCAGGCCGCAGCCACCTCACTGTGATTAGAACTCATATATTTTTAGAATCACCTCCTTTCCAGTGTTGCGAGGATGATAAGGTAGCAGCCGGTACCCGTCAACCGCTTTTTTTCATCCGCAGATTACGCCGATTCTACGTAATCGGTGGATTGCTTCCCACCGCAATAAACTCTCCACGCGTGTTGGACGCCGAAGAAGTATGCGAGCTCGCGATAGTCGTCAGTGTCGTGGATCACGAAGTCGGCAATCTTGCCCGTTTCGAGTGAGCCGAGTTTGTCGCCGCGATTCAAACTGTAAGCTGCATTGATCGTCGATGCAGTGATCGCTTCGGCTGGTGTCAACTTCATGTGTGTTGCGGCCAGCGAGAGGATTGTGAGCATTGAAGGCGTCGGCGAAGAACCGGGATTGAAATCAGTCGCCAGCACAACTGCGAGACCCGCGTCGATCATCTCGCGCGCTGCCGGATAACGCGACGAACCAAGCGCGTAAACCGAACCCGGCAGCAACACCGGTTGCACGCCTGCTGACTTCAACGCTGCAATTCCCTCAGCGTCAGTGTGCTCGAGGTGATCCGCGGTGGTTGCACTCAACTCCGCTGCCAGCTTCGCGCCGCCGCCGAGCGAAAGCTGATCTGCGTGAATCCTAATACCCAGTCCGTGACAACGCGCCGCAGAAAGTATTCGCCACGACTCATCTGTGGTGAACACGTTCTCCTCACAGAACACATCGCAAAACTCCGCGAGTTTCTCCCGCCCGATCTGCGGCAACATCGCGTCAATCAACAATGAAACGTAATCGTTTCTTCGCGCTTTGTATTCGGGCGGAATGCTGTGCGCGCCGAGAAACGTCGGCACATAACGCAACGCAGTCTCTCGATCCAGCCGTTTGATTGCGCGCAGGATCTTGATCTCGTCTTCTGGCGACAGCCCGTAGCCTGACTTCGCTTCGACTGTCGTCGTACCGCCGCGCAGAAACCACGAGGCGTAACGCTCGCCCGTTGTCACCAATTCATCAAGACTCGCCGCGCGCGTTCGATTAACTGTCGACTGAATGCCACCGCCGCGCGCGGCGATCTCCTGATACGTTGCGCCCTTGATTCGTTCTTCAAACTCGTCAACGCGCGTGCCCGCAAACACCGGATGCGTGTGCGCGTCGACAAACCCAGGCAGAACCACACGACCGCCGGCGTCTACAACTTCACAGTCGCCATCAATCAGCGGTTCGATTTCGCGAGCGGCGCCGGCGCGTTCGATCACACCGTCCCGGATCAATAAAGCACCGGGCGCGATGATCCCAGGATCGCGCATCTCTGGTCCAACACGCGCTCGCGCCGGCCCCGCAAGCGTTACAACCTGCGAACAATTACTTACCAGTAGCTTCGTCATTCCTTGTACAGCCAGGCGCCCGCAAGAGTCGCCACGGCGTATTCAACAATCCCCCAAACCATTCCCATAAGCATAAGCGACGCCGGCATATTGAACAGCGTCGCATTCAAAATCCCGCAATAGAAGTAGACACAGAACCATCCAACAAACGCCGCAATGAGCGCCGTCTTTGGACCAGGACCAAAACGCGGCCGGATCATCGCGTAGATCCAAACGATCACGATTCCAAGCAGAAACGTGATTCCTACCGCCGTGGCAATGAAACTGGTGCCCGGCCGCGGCGTGTTCATGCGGGCGAGCAACTCTTCCATCTGCGTCTTAAAAACTACTTCATTCAGCAAAAACTCCCCGATATTGAGAATCAGCCCCGTAACTAACCCACCCAGGATCACACGTCCGAAGTTGATGTTGTTCATGGGAGAACTCCTTTTGTGTTCGGTTAAGGTGTTGGATTTAGGCTCTTCTCTTACCCAACGTGTAAATCGTCACGCCGACAGCATTCGCCAGCACGACCGTAGCAACGATCTTCAGCGCAAACGTAAAACGGCTCTCAACACTAATTATCGGAATGATCGTAAAGCAGATGTAGACGACGGAAACAATAAAACCCGACGCGCACGCGATCTTCAACCACCACGGCGCGCGCACGCCAAACGCTTTCATCCCCACTAACGGTATCGCAAACAAGACGAGGTACGTCGAGGCGTAGAAAACGCCGCCTGCGTTGTCGAGTAGTTGAAACGCTTCCTGCGCGCTCACGCCGGTCAAGCTCAACAAACCGAGCAGCAGTGTCACCACACCGACAAAGAGGATCGAGTTTGTTGGTGTCTTGTACCTCGGATGAAGACGCGTAAACCACGCGGGCAATAGGCGGTCCCAACCAGCAACCATCGGCAGGCGCGTGTTGCCGGCGAAGTAGATACTCATCAACGCGATCTGCCGCACCACCACGCCGAGAATTGCAATCGACACGACCGTTCCCACCCAACCAGACGAGCCGAAGCCAATCGTAAGCACCTGCGGTATTGGACTTATGAGGTCTACTTTGTCTGGCGAAATAAACGCGAGCACCGAGCTCGTGCCGAGGATAAACATCACCGCGATGATCGGCGCCGCGATCATCACCGAGCGGCCGAAGTTTCGCGCCGGTGCCTTCGTTTCGCCCGCGAGAATCGCGATGTACTCGAATCCGGCGAGTCCGCCGAGCGCAAGCTTGCTGGCGACGTTGATGTTGTAAGCAGTGAAGCTGGGAACCTGAAAAACAAAAGGCCGGTACTCGTTAATGGTCCCACGCACAAAGCCGAGCAGCGGCAGGAGAATCAGTGCAGCAAAAGTGATCAGGAGCATCACGCCGCCGGCGTTTTGCACCCACTTGCCGAGCTTCAAGCCGCGCAGCGAGGCCGCCACCACACCAATCACGAGCAGGAAACTGATAATAGTGATCAGCGCCCTGTGTTCTCGCATCCAGACTCCTGCTGGTCCAATGGCGTAGGAGAAGTTGGTGGTGACGACCAGACCGATGCCCGCGAGAATCGAGATCGCAAACACCCAAAGATTCCACGCCACCATGAATGCAACGAAGTCGTTGAAGGCTAGCTTGGCCCACTGGTAGAGACCGCCTTCGAGTGGCGCAAGACGATTGAGAAAAATAACAACCGCCGCGAGCGGAAGATAGTAGGTCAGGATTGCGAGGAGCCAGAAAACGTTCTGGTCGTAACCGAGCTTCGCGGCCCAACCGACCCAGATCGTACCGACGACGAACACAACCTGAGCGAGCACGAGATCAAACAGTCCGAGCTCCTTTTTGAGGTCTGCGCTGCGCGCCTCAACATTGCGCTCTAGTTCAGCAACCATTGCTTCGCGTCCTCGCGCATCTGTGGGACGATCTCATGCGCTGCGTCGTAGCTTTTGAAGGTGACACGCCGCGCTCGCGTGGCGAGTTGTTTTTCGTAATCACGCACCCGTTCAGGTGTGTAAAACTCGTCTTTCGTTCCAGCGAGGTGAAGAACGTCGAGCGCCGATCCATGATAGCTGTGGTTTGTTTCCCAGTCGCCCGGAAGACCGCCGCAAATACCTATTACCCCTTTCAGCCGCTCTGGGTACGTAAACGCGAAACGATAATTGAGTGCGCACGACTGTGAGAAACCAAGGAGAAAGATCCGAGTTGGGTCAATAACACCCTCGGCCGTTAAGCGATCGATCAGGTCAAGCAAGGCTTGGTGATGTATTGCAACACTTTCTTCAGGACGAAAATTCGTCAACCAGCCAAACCCGAACCGCAGTGGTCCACCTTGCTCCCAAGGCTCTCTGATGTGTTGATGAAAGCCCTGCACTGAAGCGATCGCAAAACCTTCGGGCGCCATCAACCGCGCTTCGCGCATCATCTGCCGTTTGTTTGCGCCATAACCGTGCAGCGCGATCAGCAACGGCGCGGGCGCGGAAGTCGTGACGTGCAGATCGTAGTAAAGATTGATTCGGGCCGCGAGAGTGCGGTCGATGTTGGGATCGATGGGGGTCATTGGACGTTCATTCTGTTTATTCTGTCGAGTGTGTCAATAGCTAGCTTGAACTTCGCGCCTGTTGGCGGCTAGGATGGCGTTTCGGTTTGAGATTCTGTCAAAGAGGTGTGGCAATGAAATTTCCGGGTGGATTCAACATGCAGGCTATGATGAAGCAGGCGCAGCAGATGCAGGAAAAGATGCAGAAAGAGATGGAAGAGCTGCGCGTCGACGCTTCAGCGGGTGGCGGTGTCGTCACCGTGCAGATGAAAGGCAATCATGAAATCATCGGGTTAAAAATCGATCCGGAAGCGGTGAAAGACGGCGACGTCGAGATGCTTCAGGACATGATCGTGGCGGCGGCAAACGAAGCAAACCGCAAGGTGGATGAAGCGCTCAAGGGCAAGATCGGTGGAATGTTGCCGCCCGGACTCGGCGGCCTCTTCGGTTAATACCTGCAATGTTGGAGTACGCGGAACCAGTCACCAAGCTCATCGACGAACTGAAGCGCTTGCCGAGTATCGGACACAAGTCCGCTCAGCGTCTCGCGTTTCACATCATGCGCATTCCGGAGGCCGATCTGGAACGACTGATCGTGGCTTTGCGTGAAGTGAAACAGAAGATCGTGTTTTGTTCGATCTGCAACAACCTTACGGAAATCGATCCGTGCCGGTTTTGTTCGTCGCCAAGCCGCGATCATTCCGTGATCTGCGTCGTGGAAGAACCGCACAGCCTGGTGGCGGTCGAAAAGACACGCAGCTTCAAAGGCGTCTATCACGTGTTACACGGTAGTCTTTCGCCCATTCGCCACATTGGACCAAGCGAACTGCACCTCGCGAATCTCCTGCCGCGGCTGAAACCGGAAAATAACGATGGGGTGAAGGTGACGGAAGTGATTCTCGCCACCAATCCGACGACTGAAGGCGAAGCCACGGCAAACTACATCAGCCGTTTGCTGAAGCCGTTGGGACTTCTCGTCACACGAATTGCGATGGGAATGCCGGTAGGCAGCGACCTCGAATACGTTGATGAGGTAACCATGGATAAGGCGCTCGCCAACCGGCACGAGATTTAGTTTTGAGCTTTGTACTTTGAGCTTTGACCAAGCACAAAGTTCAAAGTTCCAGTTCTAATAACGAACCTGCTCGGGCGGCGCTCCTTGTTTGCAGTCGCCGCACTCTTCACCGGTCTCATACATCTGCGCGTTAAAATCCACCAGCGACTTGATCGGCACGCCTTCAACTTCACTCGGCGCTGAATCAAAACGCACGATCGCGCCGCAACCGATGATGCGTGCGCCTAGCGACTTAACCAACTCCACAGTCTCTTCGATCGCATTGCCGCTGCGAATGATATCGTCGACGATGATGCAGGGATTTACCTCACCCTGATTGACGTACTGCCGGAACATGCGTTCGCCGCTGCGTTCTTGTTCCGCCCAATAGATCTGTTCCGCGTTGAGCGCATCGCGCACACCGAAAGCGACTGGAATTCCTCCCGAGCTCGGGCTGATGACCGAGACTTTTGGCAACTGACTGGAGATGTCTTTATCAAGCCTGAACTTGCGGCTCAGCGCCACTGCCAACACACGCGCTGTGTCGTAGTAGCGAAAGGCGAGTGGCATTTGAAAGTAATGTGGCGAGTGCTTGCCATTGGGATAAACAAAGTGACCTTCGCGAAACGCTCCGGTGCGTTTCAGAATCTGCATTACAGCTTCTTGGGAAGGAATCAGCTCGACCATGTAGTTCTCCAGTTTGTGTTTGGTAGTTGCGCGCAGAGCATACATCAATCGCGGCCATTTGCTCCATACGTGGTCGCGCGTTCGATGAGAAGACGTTGATCGTTAGGCAAACCGGCCGGCAAGTTTTGCACTGAAAACCACTCGGCGAGTTCCACTTCCATCGTTAGCGGTTTTATTTGTGCGGCTTGTGAACTTGGCCGGCAGCGAAACAGTATTTCGACCTGGCGTGGTTTCTTGAATGAACGTGCCGTGAAGATTTCTACGTGACTGACTTCCAGACCGATCTCTTCGCGGAGCTCGCGTCTAAGTGCCTGTTCCGGCTGTTCGCCGTTTTCGAGAAAGCCGCCGGGGATGCCCCAACCGCTACCGGCGCGAAAACGATGTTTAAGAAGCAGAATCTGTCCCGCGTCGTCAAAGATCAGCGCGCCGGCAGTGACCGTGAATCGGGCCTGAGTGACGCGCATGCTCCAACGGCGCACGCGCGGCGGCAGCGCCCGCCAGGCTTTGGCGATGAGCTTTTGCAACACTCGTTGAGCATAACATTCTCACTCGTGTACAATGCGCTGTCGACAAACCACTATGGCAACCACCGAAACCATCGCGGTTCCGAAACGAATCACCAACGCGCAGACCGTCTGCAACGAGAAAAACGCGAAAGGCAAACTCTGCAACGGTCACCTGAAGCAGTTGCGTACGGCGGGTGAGCCGTCGCAGGTGCACCTGCGGGGCGACGACGTGCTTTCCAAATGCCAGACGTGCGGGACGCTTTACATGGGTCCGCCGCTGGGCCACGTGCGCGATCCAAACAAGCAGGTTCGGTTTGTTGAAAACGAGTTGACTGCGTTGCTACAGGCGGCCGGTGGAACGCTGCCGGTGATTAAGAAGGACGAGCAGCGCGGTGTGTTTGTGATGGTCGAGACGGTCGTGGGCGATCACGGCGCGCACGCCGCGAAACCCGCGGCTGCGAAACCTGCTGCTGCCTCAGCGGCTCCGAAAGCCGCAGCTCCGAAGGCTGCGACGCCCGCAGCCAAACCAATCGAACACAAGACTCTCGGTCAAAATCCAAACCGCCAAATGTTCCGGCGTTCAACGTACGTTGGCGTGACAGATACAGGTCCGGTTGCTGGTGAGACTTTCGAACAGAAGGTCGCGCGTTTGAAAGCGGTTTCCGCAGCAGCGAAGCAACGTGCAGAAGAAGGCGGCGGCGACGAACCCGTTGCCTCCGCTGAGCCAGTCGCTACTGCGCCATCAACAGACGCGGTCGTTCAATCCACTGAAATTTCGGCGCCCATGCCCGCGCCTGCTTCATCATCCCCGGCACACAAGCCGACCGGCAACGCAGATCGCAGCTTAATGAAGCGCTCTACCTACTGCGGTGTAACCGACACCGGCCCCGTTGCGGGTGAAAGTTTCCAGCAGAAAGTCGCGCGTCTCGCGGCAGTCTCAGCCGCCGCGAAACAACGCTCCGAAGGCGGGTAAAGCCACAAAGAGGCTTTGCTTTAGTCGAAATGTTCGGTAATCGTTAACCCGTCCTGCGCGAGTTTCCAGTCAAGCACTTCAACGCCTTCTTCAGCCGCTAAAGCAGCTTCGACATCTCCCCGCCGCCCGGACGCACAGAAAAACGCAATACAACCACCACCACCAGCGCCGCAAACTTTCGCCGCTTCAGCGCCATTCGCCAACGCTTTCTCCACCAGCATATCCATCTGCGGTGTCGTGATCGTCGGCGCAAGCCGTTTACGAATGGGATAAGCCTGCTTCATGATCGCGGAGACTCGATCCCAATCATCCGCCAACAGCGCCTCGCGCACGTTGCGCGCTGCGTCGCGAATCCCGTCAAACAGCTCAAACAATTCCGGGTCACCGTCGATGTGGCGCTTGTAAACTTCCCAATTATTAATTCCCGAAAGTCGCGGCTCGCCTGTGTAACAGATTGCAATCCGGCGTTCCAGTTCGGCGAAATTGATATCGAGCGCCTCGCGCTCCATTCCGTCCGCTCGAAAATGCACGCACGAAACCGACCCGTACAGCGGCGGATAATAATCCTGAAAACCAGCCGGCACTTTGATCACCGTCGACTCGACATTCGCCGCAATCGTCACGAACTTCCGTTCCTCATAACGATTGCCCACCAGCCGATTCAACGCGCCAATACAAGCAATCGCCAACGCCGACGAACCACCCAAACCCGCGCCGGCAGGCACGGTGCTTTCCGCAACGAGATGAAATCCAGTGGTCGGCTTGAAGAAGTGGACCAGTTTCGAAATCAGTTCCAAACGCTCTTCGAGCAATAAATCCTCAATCGCCGAAAGGTGCGTTTCAAACGAAACTTTCCGATCGCGCGACTCGAGCACGATGCGTCCATCATCGTTCGTCTCGATCCGGCAACGGGCATAAAGTGAAAGCGCAAAATTAACGGTCGTTGCGCCGGGATGAAAAAGATAAAGCGGCCAAATGTCGATAGTGCCGCCTTCAAGATCCACTCTGGGAGGTGCTGAAGATTCAATAATCATTTTGGTCGTAGTTTGAACTTTGTTCTTTGTACTTTGTACTTTGTACTTTGCTAACCACAAAGTACCAAGAACCAAGCACAAAGCTCAAAGGGCTTAATCGCCATCCCCTTCTCTCTTGGCTACACGTTTCTTTTCCTCACCGCGATGATGAAAAGGGATGTGCTCCTGAATTTCCTCTCGCAAGTCCTGCAACTTCTCGGCGGCGGCGTGTTCCAACTCACGCACACGTTCCGGGTCAGCCTCTTCAACTTTCGGCGACAGCCAAAATCGTTCGGCCAGATAAAACGCAACGATCCCCAGCACCACGATCACCAGCAACACTTTGCCGAGCCGCTGGAAGTCGCCGATCAAACCCATCACAGCGCCGCTGAAGAAGTAACCCGCGCCCGCAAGAATGAAGACCCACAGAAAACAACTAAAGAACGAAACTAGCAAAAACCGCGGGTAAGGCATCCGGCCGACGCCGTAAAATACGCACGACGCCCAACGCAACCCGTAGATGTACTTGGAAAGAAAAATCGAAAGGACGCCAAACTTGTCCGTGAGCCGTTCCAGCCTCGGCCGTGCTGCACGATAAAAACGAAACTGCTTCACGCCCTCGCAAAACCCGCGGCCGGCAAAATAAGCGATGTTGTCACTCAAACATCCACCCACAGTCGCCCAGATCAAGAGCTGCAAGAAGCTGTACTCGCCGAAAAAACCGCTGTGGGCCAGCACTCCGCTAATCAAAAGAGTGATGTCGCCCTCCAGCATCACCAGAAAAAAAATCGCGTAGAGGCCGTACTGGTGTATGAGTTCGTAGAGAAAGTCGAGGTGCATGAAGAAACCAGGGCTATAAAACTCAAGTCCGAGAAAGCCTGGGAGCAGTATCAATCGCTGGCGGGTCAAAGAATAAACTGGAGGGGATGCTGTTGACTACTATTCTGTTTCCTCCTGCTGCGGCGGCTTGACGACCAAAACCGGGCACGGCGCGTGTCGCACCACCGATTCCGCAGTAGAACCAAAGATAATTCGGCCCAAACCGGTGCGGCCGTGAGACGAAATCACGATCAAGTCGACGTTTCGCTCACCGGCCACGCGTACAATTTCCGACGCAGCTTCGCCATGAACCACTAATTCTTCAACTTCAAGACCCTTACACTCGTCGCATTCAGCCAGTTTCGGCAGCTCGCGCTCGGCAGAGTCTTCCAGTTGTTCGGTAATGTCGGCGATCGGCAGCGGCTCCGTCATTCCGGAATACCCGACCGTCGGCACGATCGGCTCGATCACATTCACACAAATGATGGAGGCTTTAAACGTACGAGCGAGCGATGCGGCATAGGAGAGCGCGTAGTTGCCACACTCGCTGAAGTCTGTCGGCAATAGAATGGTGCGAATCTGCATAGGCACTTTGTGTCTTTTGGGCCGTCTTGTGGCACAATTCTACTCCCAGGCTTGTTCGTATGACTACTCCTAGAAAAAACTTCATCGGGATTAATGTCTCCAGCACCAAGATTCGCGCTGCGTTAGTCGACGAACAGGGCCGCGTAATCGAGCGCGTCGAGACCCAGGTTTCATCGGAGAACATCGTCCCACAGCTCGCCACAATCGCCGGAGATCTAAGGCCCGCGCTCGGGACCGTCGCTTCTCTCGGTGTCGCGCTTCCCGGTTTAGTAAATCGACAAACGGACCGCGTCGTCGATCCAAAAGGCATGCCGGCGCCGATGGTCGAAGACCTGCACGGCGAACTGACCCGGGCCACGGGCTTGCGCGTCGAGATCGAAAACGACGCCAACGCCGCCGCCTACGGCGAGTTCAAAGTCGGCGCAGGACGCGGAAGTCGTAATCTTTTTTACATGATGATTGGCGACGGCATCGGCGGGGCCATCATCCTCGACGGCAAGCTTTGGACCGGAGCTTCCGGGTTTGCGGGCGAAGTGGGACACATCACGATCGATACGGAAGGCCTCGAATGTATTTGCGGCAACACAGGCTGCCTCGAAACAGTGGCTTCTGGACCAAATATCGTCAGACGGGCCCGCGAACGCCTGAATCGCGACAACACGTCGTCATTATCGCGCCTGGCGCTCAATAAGAACTTCACTGCCGACGATTTAGCCCACGAAGCCCGCGAAGGCGACGATTTCGCGGCCATGATGGTCGAACGCACCGGCAGATACATCGGTACAGGCGTCGCGAGCGTGATTAATCTGCTGAATATCGAGCGGATCGTGCTCGGCGGCGGTGTGATGGACGCTGGACCGCTGATCCTCAATCCCATCATCCAGGAAGTGAAGCGACGCGCGTTTCAACCGTGTTTTGAAGCCACGCAAATCGTCATCGCCGAGCTCGGCGTTGATGCAGCACCCATCGGCGCGGCCCTCCTCGCTCGTGACGCCGAAGACAACTAAAACTCACAGGTCTGTGGCCCAATTTGAATTTTTTTGGCTATTTGGTAAAGTGCGTTCTTTCCGATGCCACAAATCTTCCACCACAGCACTAATGCTTTAGCGAAGATTACTATCTACGGCGCGGTTTTTATCATTGTCGCCCTGTTGTGGGTCGCCGTCGAACTTAATCGTTCGTCGTGGAATACCGGCCAATGGGTCGAGCGTCAGCAGCCGGTCCAATTCAGTCACAAGCATCACGTTGGCGACGATGGCATCGATTGTCGTTACTGCCATACGTCAGTGGAAACTTCGGCGTCGGCTGGTCTGCCTTCAACCAATACCTGCATGAGTTGTCACAAGCAGGTTTGGGCCGACAGTCCATACCTGGAACCCGTACGCGCGAGTTTCCGCACCGGCAAGCCGCTGGAATGGATTCGCGTTCACGACCTGCCGGATTACGCTTACTTCAATCACAGTATTCACATCAAGAAGGGCGTCGGTTGTTCGACGTGTCACGGCCGCGTAGACGATCAGCCGATCATGTACCAGGCAGCGACTCTGCAAATGGAGTGGTGTTTGGAATGCCACCGCGCGCCAGAGCGATTCGTGCGGCCGAAAGACAAGATTTTCGACATGACCTGGCGGCCGGAAAACAAAGGCCACGAGCAATTGGCCGAAGGTTTTCGGTTAAAGGCTGAATACAAGATTCAGGGAAGAAAGATTCTGGAAAGCTGTTCTACTTGCCACCGTTAGATTGAATTATTAAAGCGAAATGAGCGAAAGCGATCGTCACATAAACTTCAAGCTAATGCGCGATCACATTCTTGCTTTACAGGATGCTGAAGCGCCGCGCAGTGGTAAGAAGTATTGGCGAAGTCTGGACGAACTGGCGGACACGCCGGTGTTTCGTGAGTTTGTTGCACGTGAGTTTCCGCAACAGGCTGAAGGATGGAACGATCCGGTCGAGCGCCGCACGTTTTTGAAGTTGATGGGCGCATCGCTCGCACTCGCCGGTTTGAGTGGCTGCGTTTTCCAACCGCCCGAGAAGATCGTTCCCTACGTCAAACAGCCGGAAGAGCACGTTCCCGGCAAGGCGCTTTTCTTTGCGACTGCCGCGCCACTCTTTGGCGCCGCGACACCGATTCTCGTCCGCAGCAACGAAGGCCGGCCCACCAAGATCGAAGGAAATCCGGACCACCCGAACAATAGGCCCGTCGGGTTTCCGGTTGAAGATCCATATCGCGATCCAGGCGGTTCAAGCGCTACAGACATCTTTGCGCAAGCGTCAATTCTGAGTCTTTACGACCCCGATCGCTCGCAAACGCTGTCTTATCGCGAAGACATTCGCACGTGGACCGCGTTTGTCGGCGCGATGCGTTCGGCGCTGGACGAGCAACGGCCCAAGCAGGGCGCGGGCATTCGTTTTCTGACGGAGACGATCACGTCACCATCGCTTGGCGCACAGATACAGGAGTTGCGGACTGCACTTCCGCAAGCGAAGTGGCACCAGTATGAACCGGCCAATCGTGATAATTCGCGTGCGGGCGCGGTGATGGCGTTTGGCCAGCCGGTGAATGTCACCTACAAGTTTGACCTCGCCGCGCGTGTTCTCTCGCTTGATGCTGATTTTCTGTCGCCGGTGACGCCGGGATATTTGCGTTATTCACGCGAATTCATTGGCCGCCGCCGCGTGACCGAAAAGAATCACGAGATGAACCGGCTCTACGTGATCGAGACGACGCCGTCCAACACCGGCGCGATGGCGGATCACACGTGGACCGTGAAACCGAGCGAGATGGAAGGTTTGGTTCGAACGATTGGCAGCGGTGGAACCGCCGCTGGTTTTCCGTGGATTGCGCCGTTGCTCAGCGACCTCCAGCAACATCAGGGTTCGAGCATTGTTATCGCGGGCGAGAGCCAGCCGCCGATCGTTCATGCGTTGGCGCACGCGATGAACAATCAGTTAGGAAACGTTGGCAAGACTGTTTTTTACACGGATCCGCTGGAAGTGAATCCGGTGGACCAGCGCCAATCGTTAAAAGAGTTGATTGACGATATCGACGCGGGCCTCGTTGAGTTGCTGGTCATCATTGGCGGCAATCCCGTTTACAACACGCCGGTAGATCTGAAGCTCGATTTCGCTCGGCTCGACAAAAAAGTCAAACTCCGCGTCCATCTCAGCGAGTACAAGGATGAGACTTCTGAAGTTTGTCACTGGCACATACCGGCCGCGCACTATCTCGAGTCGTGGGGCGATGCGCGTTCATACGACGGCACCGTAACGATCATCCAGCCGCTGATCGAGCCGCTCTACGACGGCAAGACGGTTCACGAACTGCTGGCTGTCTTTTCTGAGCAGTACGATCGCAAGCCTTACGACATCGTCAAAGCCTTTTGGCAACAGGAATCATCCCGGATTGGATCGGTGGGTGATTTTGAAACCTGGTGGCGCCAGTCAATTCACGACGGCTTTATCGCCAACTCGGCGTTTCAAACAAAGACCGTCTCGCTTAGTGCGAACGTCGCAAGCCAAAATCAGAGTTCTCAGTCCGCAACGTCGGGTTTCGAAGTCGTCTTTCGCACCGACCCGTCAATCTACGACGGGCGTTTCGCAAACAACGGCTGGCTTCAGGAACTGCCAAAACCACTAACCAAAGTCACGTGGGACAACGTCGCCCTCCTGAGTCCGAACTCCGCGCAAGCACTAACATCCAGCGGCTCGAATCCGAACAACGCCGTCAAAGGACGTGAACACTACGTGCCGATGGTCGATCTCGTCGATCAACAAGGCCACACGCTGCGCGTGCCCGTTTGGGTAATGCCGGGCCAACCAGATAACGTCATCACCATTCATCTCGGTTACGGACGGCGTCTTGCCGGACGCGTTGGCGGCGCCGCCAATCCGGAAGAGCGGGTCGGCTTTGACGCTTACAGCATTCGCACGTCGTACGCGCCGTGGTCAAGCAGCGGCATTCAAGCCCGCGCAACCAACGCACAATATCTGCTCGCAACAACGCAGCTCCACTTCAATCTCGAAGATCCAAACTTCAGCACCGAACCGCGCGACGTCGTGCGCTCCGAAACGCTCGAAGAGTTTCTCCACCATCCACCACACGAGGAACACGAGCACCCGACGATCTATCCGCCCGAATACAACTACAAGGATCAGGCGGAGAACGCGCCCAATTACGCGTGGGGCATGGCGATCGATCTGAACAATTGCATCGGTTGCAACGGCTGCACCATCGCCTGCCAGTCTGAAAACAACATTCCCGTCGTCGGCAAACACGAAGTCGTGCGCAGCCGCGAAATGCACTGGATTCGCGTCGACACCTACTTCCAGGGCTTCGATCCGAATCATCCCAAGGGCACGAACTTCATGCCCGTACCGTGCATGCACTGCGAAAACGCACCGTGCGAGCCCGTTTGCCCAGTCCACGCGACGGTTCATAGCGCCGAGGGCCTGAACGACATGGTCTACAACCGCTGTGTGGGCACGAAGTATTGTTCGAACAACTGCCCCTACAAGGTGCGACGCTTCAATTTCTTCCTGTACCAGGACTGGGATACACCGACGTACCAATTGATGCGCAATCCCGAAGTCTCGGTACGCAGCCGCGGCGTGATGGAGAAGTGCACTTACTGTGTGCAGCGCATTCAGAACGCGAAGATCACGGCAGAGCTCGAGGATCGCAAAGTGCGCGACGGCGAGATCGTGACGGCGTGTCAGGCCGTTTGCCCGACCGAGGCGATTGTTTTCGGCGACATCAACGATCCGAACAGCCGCGTGTCGAAGCTGAAGGAAAATCAGCGGAATTATTCGTTGCTCGGCGAGTTGAACACCAAGCCGCGCACGACTTATTTGTCACAGTTGAAGAACCCGAATCCGGACATTAAATCGGAATAATCCGTGGCCGACGAACCGAACAAACCGTACACCGAAGGTCCGATGCACTCGACTACGCCCGTGATCGATCCCGGGCTGACGTTTGCTTCCGTGACGGACAAGATCAGCTCGATCGTCTTGAAACGCAAGACGTCGATCGCGTGGTTCTTTGGTTTCGCCATCTCGTTTGCCCTGTTCCAACTGATGCTGCTGGCGATCACAAACCTGGTGTTCGTCGGTATCGGTTTGTGGGGCGTCAATGTTCCGGTCGCGTGGGGCATCGACATTCTCAACTTCGTCTGGTGGATCGGCATCGGTCACGCCGGTACGCTGATTTCCGCAATCCTGCTGCTGCTGCGACAACGCTGGCGCACGTCTATCAACCGCTTCGCCGAAGCGATGACGCTCTTCGCCGTCGCGCAAGCGGGCATGTATCCGATCTTCCACCTCGGCCGTCCGTGGCTGATGTATTGGCTGTTTCCCTATCCCAACACGATGGGAATCTGGCCGCAGTTTCGCAGCCCGCTGATGTGGGACGTGTTTGCGGTGTCGACCTACGCGACCGTCTCCGCGATGTTCTGGTTTGTCGGTTTGATCCCCGACTTCGCGACGCTGCGCGATCGCGCCCGCAGTAAACCGTTCCAAATGCTCTACGGCTTGCTCGCAATGGGTTGGCGCGGTTCGGCGCGTCACTGGCATCGCTACGAGATGGCGTACCTGCTGCTCGCCGGTCTCGCCACGCCGCTCGTGCTTTCAGTGCACACGATCGTCAGTTTCGACTTTGCGGTGGGCATCATTCCCGGCTGGCACGCCACGATCTTCCCGCCGTACTTCGTCGCAGGCGCGATTTACGCAGGCTTTGCGATGGTGCTGCTGCTGACGATTCCGCTGCGCCGTTTTTACGGTCTTGAAGGCTTCATCACCATGCGCCACATGCACAACATGGCCAAGGTGATGCTCGCGACCGGACTGATCGTCGGTTACGGCTACATCATGGAAGCGTTTTTCGGCTGGTACAGCGGCAACAAGTACGAACGGTTCATGATCTGGAACCGCATGCACGGGCCTTATCACCTGTATTACTGGGCGTTGATTCTGTGCAACATCATCACGCCGCAGTTTTTGTGGATCAAGAAAATCCGCTCGAACCTGATCGCGCTGTGGATCCTTTCGTTCATCGTCAGTATCGGCATGTGGCTCGAACGGTTTGTGATCGTGGTGACGAGTTTGCACCGCGATTACCTGCCGTCGTCGTGGGGCATGTACCAGCCGACGCAGTGGGACTGGGCCATGTTCATCGGCACGATCGGTTTCTTCTTTACGCTGCTGTTCCTGTTCATCCGGTTCCTGCCGATGATTTCGATTTTTGAGATGCGCACGATCCTGCCGGAAGCGGAGGTGGAGGAATAAGTAATGACTCGTCCGCCACTCGTTCATCACCGGCGTCACGCGCCACCGCTGTACGGCGTGATTGCGGAGTTTGAAGGTCCGAATGAACTGGTCCACGCGGCTGACGAGGTTTACAAAGCGGGATACCGGCGTATCAACGGCTACTCGCCTTATCCAATTGAAGAGCTTTCCGAAGCGATCGGATTTACGCACACGAGCCTGCCGCTGATCGTCTTTATCGGCGGCGTGGTGGGCGGATTGACCGGGTTCTTCATGCAGTACTGGATGGAAGTGATCGACTATCCGCTCAACGTCGGCGGCAAGCCCTATAACAGTTGGCCGGCTTTCATCCCGATCACTTTTGAAATGACGGTGCTGTTCGCGGCTTTCTCGGCGGTTCTGGGAATGCTCGTGCTGAACAAGTTGCCGCAACCCTATCACCCGGTTTTCAACGCGCCGAACTTCGCCCTCGCGACGCGCGATCGGTTCTTTCTCGCGGTTGAAGCAAACGATCCGAAGTTCGATCACAACGCAGTGGTGGAGATGTTGAAGGGTTTGGGTGCGATCGAAGTTAGTGATGTCGAGGTTTAAGAATAAATTCGGGATTGGCGTCCTGTTGATCGGCATGGCCGTAAGTGGTGCGGCGTGCCGGCGCGACATGCAGGACCAGCCGAAGATGAAGCCGTATCGCGGGACGACGTTCTTTAGCGACGGGCTGTCGATGCGGCAGCCGATTCCGGGAACAGTACCGCGCGGTTTCTTGCGCACTGACACCGAGCTGTTTACCGGCAAGAAAGCGAAATCCGCGTCAGCCGCGCCTGTTGCGGCTTCAGCGGCAAACCCTTATCCGGATGACACGGATACGTTTCCGTTTCCCGTCACCAAAGAGGTTGTTGAGCGCGGCCGCCAGCGTTACGAGATCTTCTGTAGTGTTTGTCATGGCCTGACCGGCAACGGCGACGGAATGATCGTGCGCCGTGGTTTCCGGCGCGCGGCTTCGTTCAATGACGATCGCTTGCGCACGGCGCCCGTGGGTCACTTCTTCGATGCGATCACTAACGGCTGGGGCGCGATGCCGTCCTACGCTTCACAGATTCCCGTACAGGATCGTTGGGCCATCATCGCCTACGTTCGCGCGCTGCAACTTAGTCAGCAAAAAGTACAACCAACGTCGTCGCCAGTGCCAGGCAGTTCGCTGTTGCCGTCGCCGACACCAACCGCCGGAGGACATCAATGAGTACTTCATTTAATCCTCCGCAGACGGGAGCAATACGGCAACGCGCGCTGATCGTCGGCGGCGTGTTGCTGCTGGTGCTCGTGGCGATGGTGTTTCTCGATCGCCGGCAGTTTTTCCAGGCGTATCTCGTTGGATGGACGTTCTGGACTGGCATTAGCGTCGGATCGCTCGCACTCCTGATGTTGCAACACCTGACCGGTGGCGGTTGGGGCTTTGTCATCCGGCGCGTGCTGGAAGCGTCAACGCGGCTGCTGCCGATCATGGCGGTGCTGTTTATTCCGGTGATGCTCGGCGCGCACTCGCTTTATGAATGGACCGACCACGAGGTGCTCGAGCATCACCCGGTCGTGGCGTTCAAGACGCCTTATTTGAACGTGCCGTTCTTTATCGCGCGCTCGGTTGTTTACTTCGCCGTCTGGATCGCGCTTGCGTACTTTTTGAATCGCTGGTCGCTCGAGCAGGACCGCACTGCCGACGCGCAATACACCAAGAAGATGCGCATGCTGAGCGGGCCGGGCATGGTCGCGTTGATTTTCAGCGTGACGTTCGCGTCAGTCGATTGGTACATGTCGCTCGAGCCGGAATGGTTCTCGACGATCTACGGCTTCATCTTCGTAGCCTCGTGGACTTTGAGCGCGCTGGCTGTGGTGATCGCCATCATGGCCACGCTGACGCGGGAGGAACCACTGAGCCACGTGGTAAAGCCGCTGCACTTCCAGGATCTCGGAAAACTGCTGCTGGCGCTGGTGATGTTGTGGGCCTATTTCGCGTTTTCACAGTATTTGATTATCTGGTCGGGCAATCTGCCGGAAGAGATCGGCTATTACCTCGAACGCACGCACGGTGTTTGGGGCGCGATCATCATTGCGATTGTCCTGCTGCACTTCGCGGCGCCGTTTTTGTTCCTGCTCTCGCGAGGTTTGAAACGTAATCCGCGGCGGCTGGTACTGGTCGCGTTGTTGATTATCGTGATGCGCATGATCGATCTGCTGTGGATGCTGTTGCCGGCATTTAAAGAGCATCACTGGATCTGGCTCGACGTGATTGCCCTCCTCGGTTTTGGCGGATTGTGGCTCGGCTTGTTTGCCTGGCAGTTGAGCAAGCGAGCGTTGATACCAATCAACGATCCGCAGTTTGAATCAGTAATGGCCACGGATGTACACAGATGACACGGAACGCAAAAAGTAACGGTCATAAAACTGAGACGCCGGACGTTTCGCACATTCGGAACGTGGAGGTGACGCACGAGACGAGCGACGTCAGCGTGCGGGGCGTGGGCACATTTGTTCTCGTGCTGACGATTGCGACTATCGCGACTGCTCTTGGCATGATTCTGCTGTTCAATTACTTCAACAAGCAGGAATTTAAAGAGAAACCGCCGGGTCCGATGGCTTTGAAGCAACAGGAACGACTGCCACCCGAACCGCGCCTGCAGGCGGCGCCCGGTTTTGAGGTGACGCTGGAAGACGGTCAAAGAATCGATCTCTCCAGAAGAGAGCCGCAGGCGGAGTATCGGGTCTTGAGAGCAGAGTGGGAGAAAGCCCTGCACGGTGAACTGAAGGATGAATCCGGTAATCCGGTGGCCATTCCGATTGACCAGGCGATCGATCAGATTGTTTCCGGCAGTGGCTTGCCAACGCGGCCCCAGACCGGCAAAGAGGACGACTGGATCGACATGCCGACAGCCTGGAGCTCCGGACGTACGACAGAGAAGAAATTGCAATGAAATCAAGGGGGAAAGTCTTGTTAGCGATTTTGTGGCTGGTGTTCGCGTGGTCCACAGTGCCTGCGCAAGCGCCGCCGGGGCCAAGCTCGCCGCTCTACGGCGCGCGGCCCGCGAGTGGAAATCCGTCGACCGGTTTACCGCCGGCGTTGCAGGAAGTGCGAATCGAACAGAAGCTCGATCAACAGCTTCCGCTCGATCTTGTTTTTCGCGATGAGAACGGCCAGGAAGTGAAGCTCGGCCAGTACTTCGGTCATAAACCCGTGGTGCTCGCGTTCGTTTACTACGACTGCCCGATGCTTTGCACGCAGATCCTCAACGGCATGGTGACGTCGTTTCGGGTGCTGCCGTTTCAGATGAGCAAAGAGTTTGACGTAGTGACGATCAGCTTCGACCCGCGGGAAACACCGGAGCTGGCGCGGAAGAAGAAAAAAGTTTACGTCGATTATCTGCCGGAAAAGATGCGCGCCGGCGCCACAAACGGCTGGCACTTCTTAACCGGAGATCAGACGAACATCGAAAAGATCACCGCTGCCGCCGGGTTTCATTATCGCTGGGACGAAAAGACGCAACAGTTTGCTCATGCGAGCGCGATCATGGTGACGACGCCGCACGGAAAACTTTCACGTTACTACTACGGCGTCGATTATCCCGCTCGCGACCTGCGCTTCGGATTGATTGAATCGTCGGCAAACAAGATCGGTTCGCCAGTCGATCAGTTATTGCTTTATTGCTACCACTACGATCCGTCGACGGGTAAATATGGCGCCGCCGTGATGAAGGTCATGCGAATTGCCGGTGTGATTACTTTGTTAGGTATCGTTGCGATGTTGTTGTTGCTCAAAGCGCGCAATCCTGTAGCGTCACCCAAAACCGCCGTAGCAGAGCCGAAAGCCGGAGGAGCAGCACTGTAATGCAGGGATGGCTTCCACTGGTTCCTGAGAGCGCCTCCACGTTTTCGTGGCAGGTCGACGCGCTCTATTTTTACCTGTCCGGCGTAACGCTCTTCTTTGTTTTGCTGATCTCGGCTGTCCTGATCTTTTTCACGATTCGTTACCGGCGGCGCACGCCTTATGAAATCCCGCGCCCGATCGCGGGTTCGCACAAACTCGAAACGCTCTGGACCGTGATTCCTTTCGTCATCGCGATGACGATGTTTGGTTGGGGCGCGCGGATTTATTTCGAACAATACAAGCCGCCGCAAAACGCGATTGAGGTTTACGTGGTCGGCAAGCAGTGGATGTGGAAACTGCAACACGCCACCGGCCAACGGGAGATCAACGAATTGCACGTGCCAGTCGGCCGCAAGATAAAGTTGATCATGACCTCCGAAGACGTGGTTCATGATTTCTTCGTGCCCGCGTTCAGAACTAAAGCCGACGTCGTGCCGGGCAGATATACGACGCTTTGGTTTGAAGCCACGAAGCCGGGCAAGTATCACTTGTTCTGCGCTGAATACTGCGGCATGAACCATTCGGGAATGATTGGTTCGGTTTATGTGATGGAGCCGCGCGAGTTTGATAACTGGCTGGCCGGAAACACTGGCTCATCCACTCCCGCAGCGGCCGGCCAGCAGTTGTATCAAACGCTCGGCTGCGCCTCGTGTCATGGAGCAAACGGCGAAGGCGGACGCGGCCCAACACTCGCCGGACTTTTTGGCAGGCCGACACAGCTTGAAGGCGGACAAACAATAACCGCGGATGAGGCTTACATTCGTGAGTCGATTCTGAATCCAGGCGCGAAGATCGTCGCCGGCTTTACGCCGATCATGCCGACGTTCCAGGGGCAGGTCACTGAGGATCAGTTAGTACAGATACTGGCATTTATTAAATCGCTGCCGGGCGGAACTCGTGCGCAAGGAGCGCAAGGAACAGCATCGCCAGGCGCTTCGCCTGCTGCGTCAACACCGGCGGCTTCGCCCGCAAGTTCGCCAGCGGGTTCACCCACGGGAAACGTGAGATAGCGTGGGGAAGTTTTTATGCAACCAATAGAGTCATTCGAAGTACCAGCACCATCGAAGGTCAACTACATCAACGCCCAGTACGGGTTGAAGTCGTGGCTGTTGACCAAGGACCACAAGCGCATTGCGCTGCTCTACCTCGGCTCGATCACGTTCTTCTTCTTCATCGGCGGTATTTATGCCTTGATGATTCGCCTGGAGCTGCTGACTCCGCAGGGCGATCTTTTGCAGTCGACCACCTACAACAAGGTCTTCACTCAGCACGGCATCATAATGATCTTTTTCTTCCTGATCCCGTCGATACCGGCGACTTTGGGAAACTTCTTGATCCCAATGATGATCGGGGCAAAAGATCTTGCGTTTCCGAGGATAAATCTGCTCAGTTGGTACATCTACATGCTGGGCGGCATCGTCACCATCTACGCGCTGCTTGCGGGTGGCGTTGACACGGGATGGACCTTCTACACGCCTTTCAGCACGACGTTTTCAAACTCGTACGTGGTCGCGGCCGGTCTGGGAATCTTTATCAACGGCTTCTCGTCGATTCTGACCGGGCTCAATTTCATCGTCACGATTCACACGATGCGCGCGCCGGGCATGACCTGGTTTCGCATGCCGCTCTTCCTGTGGTCACACTACGCTACCAGCCTGATCATGATCCTCGGCACGCCGGTGATCGCGATCACGATTCTGCTGCTGGCGTTTGAACGCCTCTCGGGCGTCGGTATTTTTAATCCCGCACTCGGCGGAGATCCAGTTCTCTTTCAGCACCTGTTCTGGTTCTACTCGCACCCGGCGGTCTACATCATGATCTTGCCGGCGATGGGCGTGATCAGCGAGCTGGTCGCCAACTTCTCGCGTAAGAACATCTTCGGCTATAGCTTTGTTGCGTTCTCGAGCCTGGCGATTGCGGTGTTTGGTTTTCTGGTTTGGGGACATCACCTCTTCGTGGCGAGCCAGTCCGTTTACGCGGGAATGATCTTCTCGTTTCTGAGTTTCGCGGTCGCGATACCGTCGGCAATCAAGGTATTCAACTGGACGGCTACGCTTTACAAGTCGTCGATCTCGTACGACACGCCAATGCTTTATGCGCTTGGGTTCATCGGGTTGTTCACAATCGGCGGCATGACCGGGCTGTTTCTCGCTTCGCTGGCCGTGGACGTACACCTGAGTGACACGTACTTCGTCGTCGCCCACTTCCACTACATCATGGTGGGCGGAGCCCTGATGGGTTACCTCGGCGGCCTTCACTACTGGTGGCCGAAGATCAGCGGGCGCATGTATCCCGAAGGTTGGGGACGATTCAGCGCGCTCGTGATCTTTGTCGGTTTCAACCTGACGTTTTTGCCGCAGTTCGTTGCCGGTTATCTGGGAATGCCGCGGCGCTATCACGCTTACCCGCCGGAGTTTCAGGTGTTCAATGTGCTTTCGACCGCGGGTGCTTCGATACTTGGGTTCGGCATGTTGATACCGGCGATTTACTTCGTATGGTCGATGCGCTACGGCAAACACGCGGAGGCAAATCCGTGGCATTTGCCGGGACTCGAGTGGCGCACGCAATCGCCGCCGCTGACTGAGAATTTCGAAGTCACGCCGATTGTGACGTGGGAAGCTTATGAATTTGCGCCGCCTGAAGAGACGGAAGTAGTTGGAAAGTTTGGTCCGGAACTCGAACGGATTTAGTTAGGAGTTAGCTTGATCGAGAGCCACGCAACAACTCAGGACGTCCACGGCCACCCGGCGCTCCAGCACCATTTCGAAAACATGGAGCAGCAGCGCGAGGCGGGCACCATCGGTATGTGGGTCTTCCTCGTCACCGAGCTCATGTTCTTCGGCGGGATGTTTCTCGCCTACGCGCTTTACCGATCGCAATTTCCGGCGGCGTTCGCGTCTGCCAGCAACCACCTCGACATCACGCTTGGCGCTGTGAATACCGCTGTGCTGATCGTGAGCAGCTTTACGATGGCGCTGGCGGTCTATTTCACGCAGGTCGGGAAGTTGCGGCCACAGATTATCTGTTTGATTCTGACACTTGTTTTAGGTGTGACGTTTCTCGGTATCAAAGCGGTCGAGTATCACGAGAAGTACACTGATCGCTTGATCCCCGGTCATTTGATTCCCAGCGCACCTTTTGGACCCGATGCCCACGCACTGCATCTGTTGCCGGGCGCGACGTTGCCGCAAGTCGAGATGTTCTACTGGATCTACTTCGCGATGACCGGCATGCACGCGCTGCACATGATCATCGGCGCGGGATTGTTGACGTTCCTGATTATCTACTCAATAAAGGGGCGCTTCGATCCGGAGTATCACGGTCCAGTCGAGATAATCGGGCTTTACTGGCACTTCGTCGATATCGTTTGGATCTTCCTGTTTCCGTTGCTTTACCTGCTCGGCCGGCACTTCGAGCACGGATAGTTTGGTATGAGCGAACACATAGTTTCAGTCAGAGTTTACTTTGCGATCTTTCTGGCGCTGCTAGTGGGCACGGCGCTGACTGTGGTCGCCGCGTTTGTCGATTTTCCGTGGCGGTTCAACACGATCGTGGCGCTCACGATTGCTTCCATAAAGGCGACGCTGGTCGTGCTCTATTTCATGCACGTGCGCTACAGCCCGCGCCTCGTTTGGGTGATCGTGGCTTCAGCGTTGTTTTGGATGGGGATTCTGTTCGCTTTTACGTTCAGCGATTATCTCACCCGCGGTTGGCTCTCGATCGGCTACTGAGGAGTCTCACTCCGGTGTAGCGACGCCTCGCGCACTTCGATCAACCGTTTACATGATGGACAGTTGAGCCGAATCGTGGCGTCAGACGTTTTGATCGGCGCCGCGCAGTACGGGCAGACACCGTCGACTTCATTGCGTTGGAAGAGATCGCGCATCATGAACACGGGCAAGATCAGGCCCGCAAGCAGCAGCGGGATGCCGAAAATGAGGCCGATCGTGGCGCTTTGGCCAAACGTCAGGCTGATGATCAGGCCGGCTAAGAAGAGTACAAGGCCGAGAGCAATGCAGAATGAGAAGCTGTAAGCACTATCGAAAGTGCGCCCAGGCTTGGCAACTTCCGGTCTATCCTGATTCATTTTTTGAAACCTCCTGGAAGGGTTGTAGCACGGACTTTACCACAGATCCGGGGCTTCCGTGCTAGTCTCTGGCAAATATGACTCCTTTCGAAAACTTTCTCAACGAACATGACGAAGAGGCGTGGGCGGCGGCGCTGACCACTCTGTTGCGGTCGATCCATGAGGTCGATCGCAACGCCACACAGATCTGGTTTTCGTTCTATCCGCTCGGGCTTTTTCTGGCGTTGCAACAGGTGGAAGACCCGCAGAAACTCGCGCAGCAGCTACTGTTGCAGGGTAACTACCTCCTGCGCGACCAGATCGACTCGTCGCACACGTTTCTTTACGGGCATCGGTTCTGGCCGGAAGTGAAACGAGAGACGCAGAAGTACGCACGTGAGTTCGGCGGGCCGGTGGGCGAGATCAAAGTGTCGCTTTCGGATCAGATCATGGCCGTGGCGCAGAAGGTTGCGTCGAGTGTGAAGGCCGACCAGTCGCTCGTTGCCGGAATTACGGCGGTGGCGTTTATGACGATCCGGCAAGTTGGACTGGATACGTTTGAGCAGTCGCCAGGCAAAGTGATGATCGATAAGAAGCACGCGCGCCGGTCGCCGGACGAGATCCTGCGCGAACGCGCGAAGGACGACAGCCAGGGACTGCTCGGGTTTTTGAAAACCGTAAATAAGAAATGGACCGTGACCTACGATGAGAATGACGAGGCGGCAAAGTATCGCTTGAATCACATTCAGGATCTCGCGTGGGGCGCGGCTGACGATCGTTCGAAAAACTGGCGCGAGATCGATCCGCGCCGCGTTGAGGGTCCGATTCCGGTCGAGTGTCGCTCCGCGTCGTGTGGCACGTGTTGGGTTGGTGTTCTCGGCGGCGCCGAAAAACTTTCAGACGTCGCGGCGCGTGAAGGAAAGAAAATTAAAGAGTTCGGCTACATCGACACGACCGAATCCAAACCCATCATCCGCCTCGCCTGCCAGGCCCAAGCCCACGGCGCCGTCTCGATCGTCATCCCCCCGTGGAACGGTGTCTTCGGGAAGTATTTGAAATCTAAAAAGCCGGAGTCTGCAGGTTAGGCGGCGACGTGAACGTATGAAGAGCCGGGGCTTGATTCAGTGCTTGGTTCAGGGACCTCGTATCCTTCCTGCTTCAAGCCATCAATGTGAAACTGAATCGCCTCACGCATGTTAGCTTCAACCTCTTCTCTGGTGTGACCGGTTGAAGCGCAGCCGGGCAAATCAGGTGAGTAAGCTGAGTATCCGGTGCTCGTTTCTTCTATGATGATTGGGTACTTCTTCACAGCTTTAGTCCTGCCTGTTTCAAAATACTCTTGAGCGTTCCGAGAGCCAAGTCATCACTCGTGTTACCAGGAATAGTTACCAAACCCGGCTTCACCGGATGCTTGTATTGGCGGTGGCTCCCACGAGTCCGAACTAAATACCAACCGTCTCGTTGAATCACGCGGATGAGGTCGCGTACTTTCACTGGGCACACAATAGTGAGTTCAACGTATCGCGTCAACTTCGCTGCGGCGGCATTCTCAAACATGCTATCTTGAGCACTTCGTAACTCCTGTCTGATGCCCGGGCCAGAACGCAAAGTCAGCGGTGCGCATGCGCCGCCTCTCCTGTTTGTGCTTGCTGCTGCTTTGTTGTGGAGCAGTGGTGGGCTGTTTATTAAGTGGACCAGTCTGAGCGGGCTGGAGCTGTCGTTTTGTCGATCGTTCTTTGCCGCGATTACGATTGTGATTGTCACCCGGCATGAGGGGTTTGGGTTAAACCGGGTAACTGCGGTTTCCTCGGTTCTGTATGCGGTGCTGCTGATCCTGTTTGTCCTTGCAACGAAGGAAACAACTGCTGCCAACGCAATCTTTCTTCAATATACGGCCCCGGTTTATCTGCTCATTCTCGAGCCGCTGATCTACAAAGAGAAGTTTCGCTTGCGCGACCTCGCGACGGTTTTGGTGTGTATTGGAGGAATGGCGCTGTTCTTCGTGGGCCAACTGCGGCCGGAGGACATCACCGGCAACCTTCTCGCGCTCGCTTCCGGTTTGTGCTTTGCGCTCTATTTTCTTTCGCTGCGCCACCCGAAAGCGCGTGAAGTTAATCGCGCGTCATCCGTGATTTACGGCAACATCCTGGCGGTCATTCTCACCGCGCCGTGGGGACTTGCCGCGATTCCGAACCTTACTTTTCACGATACGTTCAGCGTGGTTTACCTCGGCGTCGTACAACTCGGCATCTCTTACGCGTTGTTTACTGTGGCGATGGCGCGCGGCGTGAGGTCGTTGGACGCTGGGATCATCTGCTACGTCGAACCGGTGTTGAATCCGGTCTGGGTCTTTCTCGTGCTGGGCGAACAACCTTCGCGCTGGGCATTGCTGGGCGGCGCGATCAT